>Ga0307426_1000064_pt1 | contig 59497 bp, 59 predicted proteins | sample SalMarWE160340MG_FD_202165 | JGI IMG/M metagenome (GOLD analysis project Ga0307426, IMG submission 202165) | Salt marsh sediment microbial communities from the Plum Island Ecosystem LTER, Massachusetts, United States - WE1603-40 | ecosystem: Environmental > Aquatic > Marine > Intertidal zone >... | reverse complement strand
GCGAGCGAGGCGAATCTCAGGAACGTATGGAGGTTTTTCAGGAGGGAGCAGGGGAACGGCGGGACCCCACTGGCCTACGTACTGGGGTTTGACGATAGCAACAACAACGGATCGCAGGGCGGAAACGTTATAAACGACGACGCGCTCGGCGCTTACAAGGTGGAGCTTCAGTCCGATCCTTCGATTGAGTGCAGAAAGGAGTTCGTCATCATAATCACGGACGGCGAGGACACGTGCTCGGGGCAGCCCGGAGGACCCTCCGGAAACGGCCAGACGTCCGGCAGCATCACCACGAACGCCAACAGAAGAAGCTCCATACAGGCCGTAAGCAACCTCAGGACCTATTACTCAAGACACCCCGTGCAGAACCGGGGCGATACATTTAAAAAAGAAATCTATGTGTTCGTTATAGGAGTCGGAATACAGGACCCCGCCGCCAGGAGGACGCTTGCCGCCATGGGGCTTGCGGGCGGTACGCACAGGGACGGACTTATTCAGCACATCGACCCTGCCGGCAACCCCGTCGCCGGGGTAAATTTGAACGACCCGGCGATATTCCCTCAGTCCGCATCGCTTGAGGTGTTCAAAGACCTTGCGGAAGTCGCCGGTATAGACACGAGTGCGAACGGCGCCCAGCTTCAGGGATGCAAGTCGGCTGACAGGAGCGAATCGGGCGATTGCAGTTTTCAGGGGACGGATGTATTCGATAATACATTCTTCGATACGGGCGCTCCTTTCGACGAAGCCGGACTGGCAAAGCTCGAGAACTTCGCTTTCTTCGTGAACAGTCCCGAGGAGCTTCTGGCAGCGATTCAGACTGCCACGGACGCAATCAAGATAAACAGCACTTCAGGCGTATCGCCTACGGCGCCTCAGTCCTCGACCGCGGTCGCACTCAGAGACAGGATATTCCTGTCGATCCTTACTCCTATCACTACGGAGAGGCTGTGGCAGGGCCGCGTCGGGTTGTACTCTTTCGTGGACGTTCCGGGCAGCGAAGGCAACAAGGAGGTCATCAGAAGGCCCCCCTCCGGCTCCGATCTGGACAATCCGTCGGTTGTGGAAGGCCTGTCCATATTCGGCGACGACGGCACGCTCAACAACAACGCCAAACAGTTTTTCTGGGAGGCCGGGAAGGAGCTCGCGGAGAGAGATATAGTGTCTTCGCCGCGTAATCTGTATACGGTAAAAGCGCCTGATCTAATAGAGGGGGACGGCGTAGAAGACCCGCCTTACAGCGGTGACGATTTTGATACATCGACGAACGCGATCACCTATACGGGGCCGCTCGCAGCACTAAATGATGCTGACGAGCCCATCAATCCGGGACAATTCGGAATAAGCGATGACGACGTGACGGATCCCATTCCCTCGTATTGTGTTCCCGAAGGGGGGGGCGCGACGGACTGCGAGGGTTCCGCGGGAACCGTGGACTGTACGGACGTGTCCGATTCGGGATGCATAACGTGCGTGAAAGAATGTATGAGAGACGAAATAGTCGATTTCCTGATCGGCAACACTGGTATTCCTACGGTGGGGGACCCCATGGGTTCCCCTTCATTTAACTCAACGCCCGAGCAGAGCGACGGGGCGGAGCCGTTTACCTCCATGGGATACGATTGCCCCGACCCGGAAGATGACGACGGCGACGGTGATTTCGGGAGTCTGGATACCTGCTCCGTAAGGCTGGGAGACGTGTTCCATTCGAACCCGGTTGTAGTCGGGTCGCCTTCCCCGCTGTTTTTCGATGCGGGGTACCAGGAGTTCGCCCTTAAATTCAAGGACAGGTCGGCTGTCGTGTACGTGGGAGCCAACGACGGTTTCGTCCACGCATTTCACGCGGGGGAATTCAAAGACCCTAATGCCGAAGGAGCGGGGGAGGATGATACGACCAATCCGTTTACTTTGAAAGAGGAAATTTTTCCGTTCTTTAACGAGGGCACGGGATACGAGCTGTTCGGCATAGCAGTGCCTACATACCTGCCGGATTCGCTCGCGTCGCCTTCAAGCGATGCGGAGTCCCCGGCGGAGATCGTATTCGGGACGCCCCCTCCGCCCGATTACAGGACAGGCGATTTCAAGACATTCGTTCTGGACAACTTCGCGCAGCGCTCTTTCTCCGACGGCTCGCCGATTATAGGCGACGTCTTTATCGACGGATTTCCGAACGGAATCGCCCTTACGAATGACTCTCCGGAGACGTGCGCCGAGTCGGTCGGCACTGCCGACGGAGAAATAGACGGGTGCGGCAGGGAATGGCATACAGTTATGCTGGCAGGCTCCCGGAACGGCGGCGGGGCGTACATGGCGGTCGACGTTACCAATCCGGCTTGCGGAGAGAACTGCGGGGCCGGAGATACGCTCCACGAGCACGTGGACAACGGCTCGGACGTGCTCGAATATCCGAAACATCTCTGGACGCTGTTCGACCGTGATTTCGGAAACTCCTGGTCAACTCCGTCTATGGGCCGTATCAGGCTCCGCGTCGCGGATGGAGACGATATAAAGATCGTCGACAGGTGGGTGATGTTTGTCGGGGGCGGTCTCGACCCGCTCGACAGCGACCCGTCGGACGGGGTTCAGTTCGGAAACGCCCTCGTCGTGGTGGACATCAGCACCGGAAAGGAAATATTCAAGTTCCATCCCACTCGCCCGATACCCGGCGGCATGTCGGCTCTTCCAAACGTCGACGAAATGGTGTGCGACGTGCCGAGCAGGGTTGCCGCAGTGGACATAAACTCCGACGGCTATACCGATCTGGCCTATGTGGGCGATACGTGCGGAAGGATGTGGAGGTTCGACGTATCCATGCCCATAGAGGTCGGAGGCAGCATTGGAGAGACCGGCCCCGGAGGCAGTCTGAACATAGTCGCCGACGACTGGACGGGGGAGATAGCGTTTTGCGCCAATACGGATTCGGAGTGCTTCGACGCCGACGATAACTCGGCTGTGCCCGAGAATGATCCGGAGCCGATATTTTTCGCTCCCACAATCGTGCTCGACGATCTCGGCAGGCGGCATGTGATATTTGTCACGGGGGACAGGCGTGATCCGAGCAGTATCGACAAGTCCGGCAAGCTCTATAACTTTATCGACGATTACGTGCCCGCTTTTCTTGCCGGAGGCACGGCGGCCGGGGGAGCTGGGGTTAAAACGGCTACGGATCTGATATCGGCGAATCAGGTAATCGAGCTCGAACCGCAAACGGGCGTGTCGGGACTGACGGGAATAGAAGAACAGTTCGTATCTTCCGTGGTGAATGACTTCAATGCGGAGCAGGGAGAGTTTCTGGTGCTTTTCCCCAGTAACCTGAATGATCCGGAAGAAGGGGAGAAGGGATTCGGAATTCCGGTCGTTATAAACAGGGTACTGATCTTTACGACCTATGCTCCGGAGCCGGAGTCCGAAGACCCGTGCACCGGCGGGACTGGCAGGGGGCGTATTTTCGCCCTCGATTTTATCACCGGCGCGTCGGCGCTGACGCGTATACCGGGTGTAAAGGAAAGTGAGATACTAAAGGGCAGTGACGCCCAAAAGGAATTGGCCGCGGGCGCGACAGTCGCGCACGGTATGCCCACTCCGGCACAGCTTACGTTCGGTGCAAGGGGCTCCGTGCTCATGTCCGTGGCGTTTACCGGAGGTCCCGTTGCCGGCGGCTCGCAGTTCATAGTCTGGGAGCTCCCGCCGCTGCCCACGAGGACGCAGACTCTGTTCTGGGAGGAGATTCTCTGAGATATGGAAAATTCGCACGATTCCGGAGGATTCACCATCATCGAAGTGCTCGTGGTTACGACCATAATTATTGCGATAATAGCCATGAGCTCTTCTTATTTGTCAGGTAAATTCGCGCTCAGGCGATCGGTCGACGACGTCACGAATCAAATCGCGTCCATGCTTCAGCTGGGAAAGCTCAGATCCTTGCGCGAAGGAGTGGAGTACAGAGTGGTGTTAGCGGATTGCACAAACATCAATGAGTCCGACTCCGATTGCAAGAAGTGCAACTCCGACGCCTCGTACGAGCAGTACCAGGAAGGCGACGATGAAATGACCCTTATTCTCGAGCGCGGAGACAGCAATCTCGGCTCGACCACGTGGTGTATTCAGTCGATACATACCAAGAGATTCCAGTCCGATCTCGATCTTGTGGCGTCCGCCAATGTCCCTGAAGCCGGAGTGCCGCTCAACTTTACTTTCACGCCGAAGGGCATGAGGAGTGATTTCCTGACCGATCTCCAGGATGAGACATTAACAATCAAGCCCGGAAGCGATTCAAACATCGATAAATGCGGACTAATCGGCGTGAGCCCGGCGGGTTCCGTGACCTCTATTGAGGGCAGATGGGACGGCACGCAGTGTAACGCGATCCTGGACAATGCTGCGTCTCCGACCCCCGGTCCTTCGTGACGATGAAATTATTGAAGGAGAATTTATGAAGAAAATTTGCCTATACGTATTATCTGTCGCTATTGTGACTTGTCTTTCGTCATTCGCCGGTATAAGCGCGTTCTCGGCTTCTCAGGATGAGCCGCTCACTCAGACCGATGAGCCGTCCGATTTCGAGGATTGGTATGAGCCTGACGATTCCTACCGGAACAGGAATCCTGACCAGACCGACCAGGGCAAGGTTGCTCCCGAGGGCGGAGAGAACGAACCCAGAGTCGCCCCCGATGAAGACACGAGACCAAAAGAAAGGTGAATCTTCACCGGACGGCGGTACTGAATTAAATACTGTTTTTCCCGGTTCGAATCTCTGCCGCTGTCGAGAACTAAGCGGCTCTGCGCACTGACGGCATTATTTATTAACGATGTAATAATAGTTAATCGGGTCGTGCTCAAGCTCCCTGACCCCGATCTTGTTGAATCCCGCATCTCTCAGCATATCGCATGCAAGCTCCTTACCCCACATGGCGCCCAGGCCTTTGCCGTTCTGCGCGAGCGATACTGTCATACAATGTGTGCATGAAATCGTGTACATGAACGGCGCCAGAGGGTGGTCCATGTTATTGTGGACATAGCTCGATCCCTTGATATCCTGCATGAAGTACAGACCGTCGTCCTTGAGCGCCCTGTATATATTCGACAGCACCGTTTCCGGGTCCGCCTGGTCGTGCACGGCGTCGAAGGTCATTATAAGATCAAATTCCTTTACGTCGTCTAATTCAGCTGCGTCCTTGACCTCGAACGTGATGTTGTCAAGACCGTATTCGTCAGCCCTGATCCTGGCTCTTTCCACGGCCTCAGGCAGCAGGTCATAGCCCTTGAACGTGCTGTTCGGAAACTCCTTGGCCATTTCTATAAGAGCGAATCCGCTTCCGCATCCCAGGTCGAGCGCTCTGATGCCCTCTTCAAGTTTTTCTGTCAGTCCCGGCGCGAGCGGCAGCAGATGGTCGAAAAGCGGGGCTATTACGGTCTGATTGCTTTCTTCCGACATTACTTCGTTGAAACGCCTGTAATGCTCATAGTGAACGCCGCCGCCGTTCTTGAAGCAGTCGACTATCTTATCCTCGACGTCGCCCAGTACCGACAGCCACTGCGCGGTGACGGCCAGATTATTGGGCGAAGCATTTCGGGTCAGCCAGGCGGCGTGCTCGGCGGGAAGTCTGTAAGTGTCCTCGTCTTTGTCGTACTCCACAATGCCGCCCGTCGCCATGGCCCCGAGCCATTCACGGACATACCGCTCGTCCAGTCCGGCCTTGGCTGCGATCTCATGACTCGTCGACGGCGCAAGCTCGCTCATCGTATCGAAAAGTCCGGTTCTGTGCCCTATTGAGATCATCACGTTGAGCGCGCCGTAATTGAGAATGGTCACCATCTTCTCAGCGAACTGATCCGATTTTGCCTGATTAATGTTTACTACACATGCGTTACACATCACTAATACCTCCTTGCTACTTGTTTTTATTCTGGATTCTTCTCATTATCTAAACAGACTAGTCTGTCTATAATTTGGCAAAAAATTATTCCACTAATTTCGCTATCGCCTCATAGGCTCTGTCGATAGGCCATGTGTCGTTGTAGTTCTTGCTGGCCACTATTGCGCCTTCGACTATCAGGTGATACGTATCTACGAGTGAGTCGACTTCTATATCCCGATATTTCGGGTCCGAGTCCTTCAGGTCCTGAATGACGTCCTTCAGTATGGAGCGGAACCTGTCTTCGTGGTGCTTGACTTCTTTTCGTATAGGGTGGTTCGGCTCCGTGATCTCAACCGCCATGTTTCCGAAAGCGCAGCCCCTGAAATCAGTCTTTATCATATGGTCCTTAACACCTTGAATAATTGCCATATATCGCTCGTAGGGGTCTTTGATACCCTTGATCGCGTCTTTCATGGCGTCCGTCTCGACGCGGTCGCGTTCTCTCAAATATTCAACGGCGAGGTCTTCCTTCGACTTGTAATTGCTGTAGAAAGTCGCCTTTGCGACGCCCGATTCCTCGATGATCTGATTAATGCCCGTCTGATGATAGCCCTGGCGAAAAAAAAGCTCGTTCGCGGTGTTTAGTATTCTTTCCCTGCTCGATAACGTTCTCGCTTTCTGCATCACGAGTAGAATCATACAACAGACAGACTGGTCTGTCAAGTAGTTTCTTTAATTCGTAAAAGATCAAGGATTGGGATTCCGGGTCGATACTGTGTAGAATTACTGAAACGAAGTCATTCCCGGTTGTTATTGCTCCCGGCTTAGCTTAAAAACTTTTACTGATAATCGGAGGATAAGATGAGTGAAAAGAGCTATATTGAGGTTCTTGACGACGGCCCATTGGTGGCGGAGGGGCTTGATAAGCTGGATAATTCGGAGGGCGATGAGCTTGAGCTAAGAAAAAAAGTGGCACTCTGCAGATGCGGGGAATCGCAAAATAAGCCCTTCTGCGACGGCTCCCACAAGAGAGTCGGGTTCACGAGCAGGGTCGAAAAGGACGCGGCGCAGGGTTGTCGGGACAAGGGCGCAACAAAAGAGGTAAAGGTACTTAATAACGGACCTTACGAGGTAAGTGGGTGCGTCGAGCTTGAGATCAGGGATTTAATGGGTCTCTCACAGGACGAACCTTATTATCTCTGCAGGTGCGGGGCTTCGAACAACAAGCCGTTCTGTGACGGCTCTCATAAAGCGGTGAATTTCACCGATGAAAAGAATTGACAGCGAAGGAGAATATTTATGGCGTTGACACCATCGAACATGATGCAGCTCGGCACAAGGGCGCCCGGTTTCAGGCTCGGATGCGCGGTGAGCGGGAAAGAGTACACACTCGATGATCTCAAATCCGACAAGGCTACGGTTATCATGTTCATTTGTAACCACTGCCCTTACGTAAAACACGTGCAGAAAGGGCTCGTCGAGCTTGCCAATGACTACATTCCCCAGGGCGTCTCGTTCATTGCGATAAATTCAAACGACGTCGAGAAATACCCAGAGGACTCCCCGGAAAATATGAAAAAAGTCGCGGAGAGACTCGGCTATCCGTTCCCGTTCCTGTTCGACGAGACTCAGGAAGTCGCCCGGGCATACGATGCGGCCTGCACGCCCGATTTCTACATTTTCGACGGTGATCTTAACTGTGTGTACAGGGGACAGATGGACGGTTCAAGGCCCGGAAACGGGATCCCGGTCACGGGCGAGCATATAAGGAAAGCACTCGACGAAATTTTGGAAGGCAAGTCCATTCAAGAAGACCAGTTGCCGAGTATAGGCTGTAATATAAAGTGGAAATAAATTTTTGTAAGGTCACGGGTTATTTCAATCTAGCCTTAGAATGGCAGTCATTTCTTCAACGGACATCGGGTTTGTCCGGAAACGGATGACAAGCACGGTCAGTGCTTTACGGGTTCTTTCTGCCGTTTTTTATCTTCCTTGCGAATCTTGTTGATCTCATCTTTTACCCGCTCCATCGTTTTGAACTCATAATTCCCCGCTTCGATCGCTTCTCTACCGAACGCGAGGAGCGCTTCTCCCGACTGGTTTATCAGGTTCAACACCTGCTCAAGCCCCGAGTATTCAAGCAAGGTCGGCGTACTGCCTTCCTCCAGATTTAAAGTACCGTCTTTCTCCAGATAAAATTTAAATCCCATCTCATACCCGAAATAGACCGACAGGAATACCGAGCCGTCGTCACGGGTGCCGATGACGTAGTTTGAGTCCACGGAGGAAAAGCCGAGATGTAGGTCGTTTTTCCTGTAATAGATTTCTTTGTCTGCCAGAGTGACCAGCTGTTCTATTGCGCGAATCAGTCTCGTTGCTTTCATGAGTTAGACTTCCTTGGTGTCGTCTATTTTATATCATATGATAAAACCCGACTATAATGCAATGCCTGTTACGATTACATAGTACGATATCGGCCTTTGCGCGACGAGGTAATAATTAAAATTTCCTTCATAAATCTGTGGTATATATTTCCCGAGTGCGTTACAATCTATATCGTTTTTTCCGAAGCCGTATGGAGTTAGCTGCGGGGGCTTCGACGCGGAGGTTGCGCATATGACGAGACGTGTTGTTCAAGAGACGGCTGCATATATACTGTGGCCTCTTCTGCTCGCCGTGCCTGTTTACGTAGTTTATCTCGGAATCTCGAAAGACAGGCCCACACTCTACTTCAACGCCGCGTACTTGAGTCTAGCGGCTACACTGTTCTTTCTCGAGAGGATCATGCCTTACAGGAAGGAATGGGTCACGTCCGACGGACAGGAATTCCCCGACTTCGCCCATACTATACTTAACAAGGGGCTGATTCAGCTGCTGCTGTTTCTGCTATTGGTCAGCGGGATCATCGAGACTATGGGCGACAGACCCTCTCATTCCTTCTGGCCTTCCGGTATTCCCATGGCTCTTCAGGTCGTGCTCGCGCTGATTATAAGCGAGCTCGGACTTTACTGGGCTCACCGTCTTGCGCATACCTGGGGTTTCCTCTGGCGGTTTCACTCCGTTCATCACAGCGTGGAGAAGCTCTGGTTCTTCAACACTGGCAGGTTCCACTTTGTGGATACCTTCTGCAGCCTTCTGTTTAGTATTCCGCTTCTTTTTGTACTGGGCGTTCCGGGCGACGTATTTATATATTTCAGTTCCATCACCGCGTTCATCGGACTGCTTACCCACTGCAACATCGACGTGCACTGCGGTTTTCTCAATTACATATTCAACACGCCTAACGTACACAGATGGCATCACTCCAAGAAGGTGGAGGAAGGGAACAACAACTACGCCGAGAACCTGATATTCTACGATATTATTTTCGGGACCTACTATTACCCGAAAGACCGGCACGTGGGGCCGCTCGGCATAAAGGAGTATATGCCGAGGGCCTTTGCCAGACAGCTCGTAGCCCCGTTCCAGTGGGATAAATATCAAAAGAAGACGGGAGACGGGGACTAGATTATTTCTTTTTCGTATAGACGATTTCCATCATCTTGTATTCTTTACCTTCCATGTCCGGTCCGTACATGTCGAACGTGAACTTGTCTTGATTTGTGAATGTTGCAACGGTACGGAAAGATTTTTCTTTGTTGTCTTCCATGGGACAGGTGTATGTGCCCGACATGGTAAAGGTCTTCGCGTCGGCATCGTAGCTTCCGGTACTGAGCATCATCCCCGTTGCCATATTGTCTATCCATAGACCTTCGTATTGTTCCTCGGCGTTGTTGTACCCCATTATCCCCATACCCTGATATTCCTGACCCATCGAGGTCCCTTTCGCTTTCTGCTTGAGATAACGTCCGCCCATAATCATTTTATTCTCGCTCGTGCCCGTGGAACTTTCAGGTTCGGCATCAGGACTCTTCCACCAGCTAACGGTGTAATCCCAGTCGCCCGTGAACATCTCAAGCGCTTTCTGTCCTTCGCCGGGGGTGGCGTATTCCTGCCACTTCGCCATCATCTCCTGCTCTTTCTGGCTCATCTGATGTTCTGCAGCAGGCTGGTCTTTATCAGCCGATTCTTCCTCTGAAAAGACATTTTCAGCCGTTGCTGCAAGCGAAATTGCAAAAACGAGTATAAAAATAAATAACGGTGTAGTCATAAAATTCTTCATAATATAAAGCCTCCTTGCATGGTTGGTCCTAAAAATAATAACTTATTTCCCCTGAGTGACGTAACATTTTTATTAATAATACAAAAACCGCCGTATTCGGTTATATAAGTTCAGACAGAGTATCATCGCGCAGCGATCATTTTTTCATGATCAAGTTTTCCTCGCGGCTATTTTCTAGTCTGCTCTGAAAGGGTATGATAGCAGCAGGACGAATGAAGATATGACCGGAACCGAAGGCGCTATCTCTATTATCCCCCTCACAGGCATACCTGAAATAAAGCCCGGCGACGACCTCGTGAGCATTGTTTCCCGGACGGCCTTCGATCAGGGACTCTCCTTTCTCGACGGAGATATAGTCGTATTTGCACAGAAGATAATATCAAAGGCCGAAGGGCGCATCGTCGAGCTCGGCAAAGTACAGCCTTCCCCTTTTGCCCTTACCCTTTCAAAGGAAGTCAGCAAGGACCCCTGTCTTGTCGAGGTCATACTGAGCGAGACCACGAAGATTATCAAGATGGATCAGAGGAAGCCCGAGAAGGGAAGGCTCATCGTGGAGACCCGGGGCGGGATCATATCCGCTAATGCAGGCGTAGATGCGTCGAATGTTTCAGGCGGCGATTCGGTTACGCTGCTGCCGCTTGATTCGGACGAATCGGCCAAAAAGCTGGCTACGGGGCTTAGAAAAGCGTTTGGAAAGGAGATCGCAGTAATTATCACCGACACTGTCGGGAGGCCTTGGAGGGACGGGCTAGTGGACATCGCCATAGGCTGCTCGGGGATCAGGCCGCTTCAGGACCTCCGGGGTATGAAGGACTCACAGGGTCTTGAGCTAAGCGCCACGGTCATGGCGGCGGCTGACGAAATAGCCTCCGCGGCAGGGCTCGCAATGGGCAAGAACGACGCCGTCCCGGTCGTCATAGTCAGGGGTTATCCATACGAAAGAGGCGAGGGAAGCGCAAGGGAGATTATAAGAAGCCCGGAAGACGATTTATTCCGTTAATGCGTGCCCCTACCTTCGTGGAAGCCCTTAAAATTCAGGCACTGTATCGTAACGGCGACTGAAAGTATCACTGTTTCCGGGCGGGTGATATAATTAGCTGGCCCATGGAATTCATATCAAAATTAATCCGCAGCAGGATATTCATCGCAGTCTTTTTATTCCTCGTCTCCTTTGCTGTATATTCCCCGTCGCTTCAGAACGACTTTGTCTGGGACGACGTGGAGGTGATAACCAAAGGGAACGTAAGCTTCGACTTGTCCACTATATATAGTTCCATAGTGCCTGAAGTTACTGACAACAAAGCGCCGCGTTACTACAGGCCCGTACTATACGCATCCCTTGTAGCCGATCAGGGATTATGGGGCGTGTCGCCATTCGGATATCACCTGACCAACATAATCGTCAACTCCCTAGCCGTCGTTGCTTTCTATTTCATGGCTCTTCTGATACTGGAGGAGTTCGGCATTGCTGCCACTGATTGGGCGGCGTTTTTATCCTCGCTTCTCTTCATACTCCATCCCATACACGTGGAATCGGTTTCATGGATAGCCGGCAGGACGGACGTGCTATGCGGGCTGTTTATATTCCTGGCTTTCACTTTTCACATACTCTCCTACAGGTCGTTATGGTTCCTGTCTCTCACTGGGCTTGGTTTCATACTGTCCTTATTATCAAAAGAGGTCGCCGTTATTTTTCCGGTTCTGGTTCTGATGTACGACCTGATCGACAGGAAGTTGCTCGAACGGGCAAATATAATCCGGTACGCGGTATATATCATAATACTGGCGCTCTATTTGTATTTGAGAGGCAGGGCGTTTGTAAACCTGCCTGAAATGGCTGTTTCCGACATTGCGGACGAGGGGATGAGAAGAGCCGACCAGATAAGCGGCCATATAGAACGGACCCCCGATTACATCGGAATATTTAAAGTTTTACTCGCCTCGTATCTGACATATTTGAACAAGCTGATTCTTCCCGCCGGCTTAAACGCGTTTATCACCAGCGTTCCGGTGAATATTGCGTACATAGTTTCTTCTGTTGTTTTTCTCGCTGCTTTGTGCGTATTGAGCCTGATATCGGCAATTAAGAGAGAAAACGTAACCGCTTTCTCCATAATGTGGATATTAATCGCGCTCGGCCCATCGGCCCTCGTGGCCGTGTTCTCAATCGCCTCCACTCCCCTGGCCGAGCGATATTTATACATACCTTCGGCGGGGTTCTGCCTTCTCGCGGGATACTGGATTACGGAGGCAGCCGCGAGGCCTCGCTTCAGATGGCCCGCTTTGGGTTTTGCCCTGGTTCTCCTGGTCTGGTACGGCTCCACGAATTACATGAGGCAGCGCGTGTGGAGAAACGATCTTGCGCTATGGCGGGATACTTCGCTCAAATCCCCCTATCATCCGATCCCCCGCGCGAATTACGGCCTCGCTCTCTCGAATGCCGGTGATACCGAAAAAGCAGTCCGGGAACTCAAAATAGCCCTCTCGCCCGAAATGCACGACACTCCCAGGGGTAAAGCGGTTACGGCCAACAATCTCGGAATCGTTTATCTGGAGACGGGCGAATATCCGGAAGCGGAAAAGTGGTTCATGAGAGCCCTTGAGTACGATCCGGGCTATGGCAGAACCTACTATCATCTCGGACTTATTTATTATATCAAGGGCGAGCTTACGGGTAAGATCGACAACTATGAAAAGGCGGAGAGCTATCTGAGGCGCGCTCTTGGCCGTCATTATCATTACGGAAGGGCGAATCTTATTCTCGCCAAGATTTATCTCAAGACCGGGCAAAGGGAAAGGGCTGACGAGGAGGCGAGAGCTGCGCTCAGGAGCGGCTTGCCGGAGCATTTAGAGCGTGAAGCCCGGGATATACTAGAGATAGATGATACCGGCCGTAATAAGGAACCAGAGTAGCACACACACGAACAGAGGCGGGTCTTTCAGGAACGATTCAGTCGGGTCGCCGCTCGTGTCCGTTTGGACGAGGTACATGTACCGGAGCACCCCGTAGCATGCAAACGGTACTGTAACGAGGAGGAATTTTGACTCTATTTCGACGGTGTAGATCGAATAGGTCACGATAGCCGTGGTTGCGAATATGCCTAGCGTGGTATCCAGGAAATTTTCCCTGTACTGTCCGAGTACCTCCCTGAACGGCTTCGGATTTTTTCTGAGCATGACGAGCTCGTATCTCCTCTTGCCGAAAGCCAGAAGAAGTGAAAGAAGGAAAGTCGTAAGGAGCAGCCAGTTGGATACCTCTATGCCTGACGCTACGCCTCCGGCCTCTATCCTGAGCACAAAACCGATTGCTATCGCGAATACGTCGACAATAACGAGCTTCCTGAGGTAAAACGAATAAGAAAGGCTTAGCGCCATGTATATTCCGACTATAACAATGAAGGTCTTCCCGACCGCAAGCGAAGACCAGGCCGAGAGTATGACAGTCACGACGGCTATGGCCGCCGCCGCGGGAATTCCTATCCTGCCCTCCGCGATGGGCCTTTTCTTTTTTTTAGGATGGAGCCGGTCTGAAGCGATGTCCACAATGTCGTTGATGATATAAGCCGTGGAAGCCGCGAGGGAAAATGCAATGAAGGCGAGAAGCATCTTGATAAACATCTCGTAGCTGGTAAAGAGCACGCCGCCGAAAAAAGGAGGCGCCAGTACGAGAAAGTTCTTGACCCACTGCTGAGGTCTCAGGATGTAAACTATATCCTTGATGAAATCCTTCATTTTGAAGCATTCTACTCTTTTTGGTAAATATAGCAAAGGACTTACGATTGAGTGTATATTAATTAAATGAGCATGACCGGCGAAAGCAGTTTTGTGAAAATCGCTCACCGCGGCGCAAGCGCGTACGAGCCTGAAAACACTCTTCGCTCTTTCAGTAAGGCGATCGAGATCGGAGCCGATATGATAGAGTTTGACGTGAGGCAGACGCTCGACGGGCAGCTGGTTATAATCCACGACCGCAGGGTGAACAGAACGACCGACGGGGAGGGATTCGTGAGCGATAAATCTCTTAAGGAATTAAAGGAGCTCGATGCCGGAATGGGGGAGAAAATACCCACTCTGGAGGAGGCGTTCGAGCTGGGGCGCGGCAGGACCGGGTTCGTTATAGAGATAAAGGAGGACGGAATCGAGGAAAAGGTCGTGAAAAAAGTAAGAGAATTCGGGTTGACCGACCGTGCCTTCATTGTTTCTTTTAAATCGCCTCGGCTGAGAGTAATTAAGGAGATCGACCCGGATATGAAAACCGGATTGATAGTGTTCGCGTCGACTAATCCGGTTAAGCTTGCGGCAAAGTGCGGCGCCGACGCCGTCGCCCCGTTCAGGTGGTTCGTCTCGAAAAAGCTTGTCGACAGGGCGAAGGAAAGCGGAATGTCTCTATTCACATGGACGGTCGATGAAGCCGAAAGGTGCAGGGCACTGGTTGAAATCGGCGTACACGGCGTCGTGACTAACAGGCCTGATCTGATCTGAAACGGTGACTGCCGTGCGAGTATGGACTATCTTGAGCGTGCCGGGGATAATGACTGCAAATGGGAATGTTAAGCGACATAAAAACTGACTACATGGCGGTGTTCGAGCGGGATCCTGCAGCAAGGAATTTTCTGGATGTCGTATTCGCCTCGCCCGGTTTTCACGCGGCGGTCGCTCACAGGGTAGCTCATTCGATGTGGAAAAAGAATATAAAATTCCCCGCAAGGCTTTTGTCCCACCTCACGCGGTTTCTTACCGGCATAGAGATTCACCCGGGAGCCAGAATAGGCAAAGGGTTTTTTATAGACCACGGTATGGGCGTCGTTATAGGGGAAACCTCCGAGATCGGGGATAACGTCACCGTATACCACGGCGTTACTCTGGGCGGCACTAACTATACAAGAGAAAAGCGCCACCCGACCGTCAAAGATAACGTTACTATAGGAGCGGGGGCCAAGATACTGGGACCGCTCACTATAGGGGAGAACAGCAAGATAGGTGCTAACTCCGCTGTAATTAAAGACGTTCCTGCCGATTCGACCGTAGTAGGCATCCCGGCCAAAGTGATTCCGAGGGAGGACTTCCCGATCTACGCCGGACTCGAGCACAACAAGCTCCCGGACCCGGTCGAGACCCTCATTAACCGAATATCCGAGCTTGAAGAAAAAGTCGCAAGCCTTGAGGACGAGCTTGAGAGAAGCAAGAGCGGCAAAAGCAAATATAAAGTCGCTAAATGAAGCTGTCCTTTTCATGATCCTGAGCCTTGTCCCTAAATATCCCCCTCATGATTTAGCAAGCAGCGCCGCGGAAGCTATAGCCAGAATAACGCCCGCGACCTCCCTGGGCCCGAGCTTCTCTCCAAGGAACACCAGGGCGAGCAGGACCGTAAGCGCCGGATAAACGGCCGAGAGCGGGACGAGCACCGCGAGCTTGGCATACTTGAGCGCGATAATAAAGAGCACGGTTCCGATTCCCCAGGTTAGTCCCATGAGGAGGCCCGGGAGGTTGAACGAGAAATTGGTGAATATGGTATTCCTGTTGTATATGACAAAGGTCGTAAAAACCGTAAGCGTTCCGACGCCTTCGAAAAAGTAGACCCGGAAGGGAATGTCCCTTATTGCCGCCAGCTTTCCTAGAAAACTGCCCACGGCAAAACATATAATTGCAATAATCGTGAATAAATACCATCTTTCGACCATGTGGCTTCTCCTTTCTTTTCGTTAATATTTCCGGCGCGGGAACTCGTATAGGGCTTGACGTAACATTACGTAACCGCTGCTTCTACCCGTCATTCCCGACTCATGGAACAACTGTGATTCCAAACATTAACACAACATTAACCTTTTCTGAATATCATCTTAACCCTCAGGTGTTGTACTGATACTGCCACCTTTTATCCGGGCCATAACCCTCCCTAACACCTTGGGTCCTTCTTGGCTACTGGGGGTGATCGGACGATCACCCCCAGTCTTTTTAAGACCGGGGTTTATTTCATAAAATTTTAACTTTTCTGTGTTATTATCAATGGCATTGTATATACAAAGATTCGGGCTTGAGCCCGGAGCGGAGGAGTAACATGAGTGAAATGACCGAGTATCCACACGCGACTTTCTGCTGGCCGGAGCTCGTGGCTTCAGACGCTGACGCGGCGAAGGAATTTTATGCGAAGCTCTTCGGATGGACAATCAACGACATGCCAATCGGCAATGACAAAATCTATTCAATGGCTTCGATAGACGGGAAGGAGGTTGGCGCGCTCTATCAAATGTGGCCCGAGCAGGAGGGTCAGGGCGTTCCCACGCACTGGTGGAGTTATGTTTCCGTCATGGATATTGAAGAGACTGTCAAAAAAGCGAATTCTCTCGGAGGTCAGGTCATTGTCGAGCCTATGGACGTGTTCGACGCCGGGAGAATGGCATCGGTTGTAGACCCGGGAGGGGCGGTGTTTTCACTCTGGCAGCCGATGAAGCACATAGGCGCGAGGCTCTTGAACGAGCACGGGGCCCTTTGCTGGAACGAGCTTCTGACACAAGACACGGAGCAAGCGTCGAGCTTTTATACCGAGCTCTTCGGCTGGAGCACTCAGGATATGGATATGGGAGACATGATTTACACGATTTTCATGAACGGTGAAAAGCCTGCTGCCGGTATGATGAAGCTCGGCCCGGGGTCGGGAGACGTTCCCCCTAACTGGCTCGTCTATTTCGCGGTCAATGACTGTGACCTATCCGCCGATGAAACGACCAGGCTCGGCGGCAACGTCATAAATCCCCCCGTGGATATTCCAAACGTCGGTCGTTTCTCTGTATTGAGCGACTCGCAGGGGGCGTTATTCGCTATCATCAAGCTCACTCCGATGTAATCCTCCGCACTTTGTGGATTGATAAATATGTCTTTCCGGCGTGGTTTAAAGCTATGAAACGATTTTTCATACCGGCAGCTTTATTTATTGCATCGATATGTGTTTCTCATCAAGGGTACGCGGAAGATAAGGCTTTCCCGGCTCTCCATACAGGGGACACGGAAAATGAGGTAATAGAGCGCTGGGGCTTACCCGCAGACAAGAGCCGCACGTATGAGGAGGGTAAGAGGCGGGCGGTCTGGATATACAACTGCGAGTACCTTACGCCGTGCGCGCAGGATTGTGACTGGCATTATGACGTGCCCTGCTATTACCTTTTTTTCGAGGACGGCAAGTTGATCGGCTGGCATGACGTGAGGTGAGCGAAAATTAGCCGCGGAAGAAAAATGACTGAAGAGAGAACGGGGCATGACATGAATAGCTCCCGAATGTTTGTGAAAGCTTATTTGCCGCTTGTCGTATTTTTTCTCATTTTATCGGGCTGCTCCATGAAATCCGCGCGGAAGAATATGACTGTCCTTAAACCGGGGGATACGAAGGAGACGGCGCTTGAGTTTTGGGGGGAGCCTGATGTAATCAAAAGAGCTTCAGGACCGTGGGGGGAGGGCGAGTACTGGATGTACGAGTGCGTCAAATTTTCGGACTGCGGAGATTCCAACTGCTTCTTCGGCGGTCCGTGTTATTACCTCTACTTCATTAACGACCGGCTGGTGAGCATCTACGATACGACGGACTTGTGAAACTCGACTGCATACCGGCATCGTACTTTCTATCCTAAAACTATCGGCAAACATGCATCGCCATAGTGTTATCTTAAACGAAAGGTAAAGACTGCGGGGCGGTGCATCTATAAAAGTTGTCTTCTCTTGATGAACGGTATGTGTATCTGGTCTTTTTTGTAGTTGCCCGTAAGAGCGTACAGTATCATGTTCACGCCCATTCTGAACGCGAGCTCTCTCTGCGACTCGCCGCCGGGGATGCACTCATACTCCCACTTCCCGAACTCGTCTTCCGACCATGCCCCGCCGAGGTCGTTCCGTGAATAAAACACCGCGGTCCTGTCCTCGTCGGCAAACGTTATTCCTTCCAGATACGGGCTTACTATCTTTCTGCCGCTCGGGGAATAAAGAAGATAAAACGACTTGAAAACGACGTGATCCTGAGGAAGCCTGGTCAGCGGGATTTCCGGGAGTATCTTCGACAGCTCTTGCCTGATCTGCGAATCGAACGGAGAACTTTCCGAACCTGAAACGTCGTCTATAACCAGAGTGCCTCCCAATTTGAGGAATTTCCTTAACCTTCTTCTTTGCTCGTCGGTAAAAGGCTCGAACCCGTCGGCTCCGGCCAGATAGAGAAAGGGGTAGTTGAAAAGGTCGGCATCGTCGAGTCTTACGACCTTTCTTTCATAAGATGTATCGACGCTGGTCCTGAGCTCGAGGGCGCTCATCAGCCTCTTGTACGCCCTGGGCCTCGGGTCCCACTGCCCGTCGTAGGCTATTTGAGTGAATTGAAACTTGGATCCGTCGAAGAATCCGAGAAGCGGAAGCGAAAGCACTCCAACGCTTCCGGCGAGAAACGTTCTCAGAAATTCCCTTCTTGTAGGCATTAAATAAAGTATTGCGGGCGGAAACCTTCGATGTCAAGTAGGCTTGTTTATAAGTCTCCGTTCCTCTTATCGGAATGGTTGCACCAATCCCGTTAAGCAATATAAATGGAAACTTTTAAAGCAAGAAACCCAGTTAGTTGCTATCCAGACAATAATGAAACTAAGCGATTGGCTCAGAACTTACCTTGACAACCTTAGTTGCCTGGGGACCCTTAGGTCCCTCGGTAATTTCAAACTCTACGGTTTCGCCTTCTGTCAGGCTCTTATATCCATCACCTTCGATAACGCTGTAGTGGACGAATACATCCTTGCCCACTTCGTCAGACTGAATAAATCCGTAGCCTTTTGAACTATTAAACCACTTAACTTTACCCTGCATAAATACAGATTCCTCCTAAAGTCTACTTCAAAACCTAATATGGCACTTTTTTTTTCTTTTGTCAAATACTATTTTGCCTGTAAAGATTGATTATAAGGCTTCGTCACGTAAGCTTAGTTGGCGGATTATGTATAAGTTTACGCATCGATAAGTATGGATAATAACCCGGTTCAGGATAATAAAATAACGGAAAAGTACAGGTCCGAGTTCCCGGTTTCCGGAAATTCCGTCTACCTTGACCATGCGGGTGTGGCGCCCGTTTCCCTCAGGGTGAAATCGGCGGTTGAATCGTTTCTCGCCGAAGCTTCCGAAAGAGCGTTTATGAATTACGAGCGCTGGATGGAGCGGGTTGACGAGGTGCGGGCTCTTTCAGCCGAATTAGTAGGCGCCGATCCTGAAGAAGTGGCATTCATAAAAAATACTTCTCACGGCATCTCAATAGTGTCCTCGGGGCTCGACTGGCGGGAAGGGGATAACGTCATCTTGTTCGAAAAGGACTTTCCGTCGAACATTTATCCGTGGCTCGATCTCGGGAGACTGGGAGTGGAAGTGAAGATGGTCCCGCTCAGAGACGGCAGGATATTCCTGGAAGACATCGAAAAAGTCATCGATTCCCGGACGAGGCTCGTTTCCATGAGCTCTGTACAGTCCTTAAACGGTTCTATGATAGACCTTAAGGGTCTTGGCGAGCTGTGCACCGCAATGGGTGCTCTTCTTTTCGTGGACGCGATTCAGAGTTTGGGCGTCGTCCCTATGGACGTGAAGGAATATAACATCGATTTTCTAGCCGCCGACGGGCATAAATGGCTGCTGGCTCCCGAGGGGACGGGAATTTTTTACTGCAGAAAGGACCTGGCAAAATCCCTCAGGCCGAGTCTCATCGGCTGGAAGAGCGTGGAGAATGATACGGAATTCGAGAAAATCGATCTCGTCCTCAAAGATAACGCGCTCAGGTTCGAGGAAGGTTCATTCAACGTAATGGGTATATATGCCCTGGGCGCTGCTCTGGAACTGCTCAACGAGGTCGGGATCGGGCGGATACGCGACATCGTCCACGGCCTGGGTGATGTGATAATCCGGGAGGCGGAGAAAAGGGGCTTCGATATAAAAACTCCCCGCGACAGGAAGGAGCGGGCGGGGATAATATCGTTTTCCGGGAAATTCGATCCCGCTTTGCTCAGGGAAAAACTCCGCTCTGTCGATATCGTAGTCAATTACAGGGGAGGGGCGCTGAGAGTAGCTCCTCACTTCTATAATACGGAAGAAGAGATACTCAGGTTATTCGAAGCTATTGACGGTATAATCCCCTCGCTCTGAGCTCGTTACAATATTTCAGGAACTTGAGAGGCTAAAAAATGTTGGTCGAGCTAAAGAGCTTTATTCCCGTAAGTCCCACGATAAGTCCCACTGTCATACCGTAAAGCACGTGACCTACGAAATGAGCGATAGCTACCTCGACGCCGGCCGTTCTGAACCGCTCCAGCGGATGGTGCTCGGCTACAGCGATTACCAGTGTGAAACCGAAAGCGACTCCGTGGAATACTCCTATCATGCCGCCTATGGCTATCGAGCCGGCAAGAGAAGCAGGCGCGAACAGGTTTATCAGCGCGACATAGAAAAACGCGATTATCGTCCCGACTATGAAATGGATTACTAGACCCGGCAGGAATGACTTATCGTACGAACGGATGAAGATACTGCCTATCGCCCTTATCATCTCCGCATTGGCTATTTGCGAGCGCGTGATTATCCATAATAACAGGCTCATGCACGCTGTAGCTATTAGTCCTGCTATGATCGTGACGAAGAATGCATCCATGTTTTTTACCTCCTGATGAGAATCGCGCCGTGAAAGGATGTATATGTCGCGTCTTTCGATGTGTCTATATTATGATGATAGCGTGCGGATAAGGGTGTTTTCAAGTAGTTATTCGGCGCGGAGTGATAAAAATTGACAAAAAAACTATTGTATAGATACTAATTCAATCATCTTTTACACCTAAGCCGGGAGATCGATTTTGAAAAAGAAACAGGACAAAAACGCAAAATCCGACAAGCTTCGCAAATTCTCGTCTCTCGTTGTCGAAGGAGCGGACAGAGCGCCCAACAGGTCCATGCTGAGGGCTGTGGGGTTCAGTGATAAGGATTTCAAAAAACCCGTGGTAGGCATTGCCTCCACGTGGAGTATGGTCACGCCGTGCAACATGCACATAGACAAACTCGCCGTCAAAGCCGGCAGCGGAGTCGATAAGGCGGGCGGGAAATCCATCATTTTCAATACCATTACCGTCTCGGACGGAATATCGATGGGCACGCCCGGCATGAGGTATTCCCTCGTATCGAGGGAGGTTATAGCGGATTCGATCGAGACCGTCGCCGCCGCGGAGGGATTTGACGGCCTGGTCGCCATAGGCGGCTGCGACAAGAACATGCCGGGATGCGTGATTGCGATGTCGCGTCTTAACCGTCCTTCCGTCTTCGTTTACGGCGGCACAATACTGCCCGGGATTTGCGAAGGTAAGCCCGTCGACGTAGTTTCGGTGTTCGAAGCGGTCGGAGCGCACGCCAACGGCGATATTTCAGACCGTGAGCTGAAGAAGATCGAATCCTGCGCTATACCCGGCCCGGGCTCCTGCGGAGGTATGTACACCGCGAACACTATGGCTTCCGCTATAGAGGCGCTCGGCATGAGCCTTCCCAACAGCTCCGCGCAGGCTGCCGTCTCGGATGCGAAAAGCAGGGACTGTGTAAACGCCGGAGCAGCTGTCATAAACCTTATCAAAAACAACATACGCCCGAGTGACATCATGACGAAAAAGGCGTTTGAGAACGCGATAACCGTTGTAATAGCGCTCGGGGGCTCGACCAATTCCGTGCTTCATCTCCTTGCCATGGCGAATGCCGTGAATGTAAAGCTTTCCATAGATGATTTCACCCGCATCGGAAAGAAGGCGCCCGTACTTGCCGATCTCAAGCCGAGCGGTAATTACATGATGGCCGATTTTTGCAAGATCGGCGGGCTTGCCCCTCTTATGAAGATGCTTCTCGACGAAGGGCTTCTTCACGGGGACTGCCTCACGGTAACCGGTAAGACCGTGAAGGAAAATCTGAAGGACGCGGGTTCTTACAAGAAGGGACAGGAGATAGTCCATCCCATGGACAATCCAATCAAGAAAAACAGCCATATCGTGATACTGAGAGGTAACCTCGCCTCTGAAGGAGCTGTAGCCAAGATAAGCGGGAAAGAAGGCCATTCCTTTACGGGTAAGGCCATAGTTTTCAATTCCGAAGAAGAGTGCCTCAAAGCGATACTCGGCGGGAAAGTCAAAAAGGGTCACGTTATTGTCATCCGCTACGAAGGTCCCAAAGGAGGACCCGGGATGAGGGAGATGCTCTCCCCGACCTCCGCTATAATGGGCAAGGGGCTCGGTAACGACGTCGCGCTTATTACGGACGGCAGGTTCTCCGGGGGCACGCACGGGTTCGTCGTCGGGCACATTACACCCGAAGCAGTGGAAGGCGGCATAATAGCGGTCGTTAAGAACGGCGATACGATCACCATAGATGCTCTAAAGAGAACGATTATCCTCGACGTTCCCGCAAGCGAGATTAAAAAGAGGCTCGCTAAATGGAAAGCGCCGAAGCCGAAGGCGAAGAGAGGCGTGCTCGCGAAGTACGCAAGACTCGTCTCCTCAGCTTCCGAGGGTGCGGTGACCGATAGAGAAGTATCATAGTCTCCGCAGTTCCGGAAAATCGTCGGTTCTCCCGAAATACCGCCAACACATTGTCTGGTGTAACTGACGTGCGCATTATTGCGTCGTTAGACCGCTCAGAGCCAGCATAACTTTACAGATAACATGAAATTTTCTGTGTAGAATCCACAAAAAGTTGGATATTTAGTCATTTTTTGCCCCTTTTTAACAATTCCTTAAGCGTATTCTAAAACTCCCTTAAAGTTTGCACGATATAAATATAGTATGCAGAGTGTGAAATATACGTCGCCGCTGTATGACGCAAACGTGATTTTACCACGCAGCGACTATAAAAAAGGAGGATATTTATGAATACACTGATAGTATCCGATGTTCATCTCGGCTCCGGCTTCAACAAGGTGAGAGAATTATCGGCGTTTATCAGATCGGTGAGCTTCGGCAGGCTTATAATCCTGGGCGATCTCTTCGATAAGCCGAGTATTAAAGGCTTGAGGGACGAAGAATGGGAATTCCTCGACATCGTAAGGGGCATGTCCCGCAGGAGGGAGATAATATGGGTCGAGGGGAACCATGACGAGGGCCTCTACGATACGATACCGTCACTCCTCAACATAAGCGCGGTTAAGGAATACGAGTGGAGCGTGAACGGTAAAAGGCTGCTCGCTATCCACGGTCATCAATTCGACCGTTTTTGCTCGGAAAAGTCTATTCTCGCTTCCTGCGCGGGAGGTCTATATCGACTGTTAAGAAGAATTGACATCATGCTTGACGACGACCTGTTCCACAGGCTTTGCTTCGAGAACGAGTCGTGGAAACGCTCCTCGAGCGTAGTGAATGAAGGGGCACTCGAATACGCCTCCGAGCGTGACGCCAAATTCGTATTCTGCGGTCATACCCACAGGGCGGGCAGAATCAGGAAAAACGGCGTCGATTACTTCAATACCTGGTGCTGGAGCGATAACAACTGCCATTACGTTGTCGTCGATGGCAGCGGCGTCAACCTGAAAGAATTCCCGGGATTCGGCAGGGCCGTCAAGACGAGAATCAACGTCGCCGTTAATCAGGCGGCATGATTGTCCGGGCGGGACTCGAGATATTCTTTTAACGCCGCCGAGTTGTTGTATTTCCTTTCCCTAGAAGCGAAGACGAACGTCACCTGTTCGCTGCGCTTCAGTATCTCCCGTAATTTCTCCACAACGTCAGGATTATTGTCCAACTCTTCGTAATAGCGCTTCCTGAACTCTGTCCATTTAGAAGCGTCATGGCCGAACCATTTGCGGAGCTCCGTGGACGGGGCCGCGTCTTTCACCCACAGATCCACCTTTGCATCCTTCTTCGACAGTCCCCTCGGCCATAGCCTCTCGACGAGTACACGCAGTCCGTCTTCGGCTTCGGGTTTATCATAGATTCGTTTTAGCATTATGGTCATCGCGATTACTTAAAAAGATGATAGGAGATGTTTTTTTGTTTGGTGATTAGTGGTTTTGGGGTATTAGTATAATCTGGAATGCAATACCTGTCTTCCGTGACGGCGGTTTCTAATCCTCTATCAGTACGTACAGAGCGTCCCCTTCCACCTTCACCTTATACGTCTCGACGTCGTCTGTCGCGGGAAGACAGAGCGCTTTTCCTGTCTCCACGTTGAACTCCGCGCCATGGTAGTTGCAGGTTAGCTTCTTCCCTTCGAGCTCGCCGTCCGAGAGCGGGTACGCCTGATGAGTGCACTCGTCCCTGAACGCGAAGTATTCGCCCTCAACGTTACAGACGGCTATCATTTCCGCGCCCAGGACAAAAGACCTTATTTCGCCCGGCGGTATATCCGATGCCTTGCCTATTTTCTCGAATTCGGCCATATTCAGATTCCTTAGGATTACGGGTGACTCAATGGTGATATAACTTACTGCGCCTGCTTTCTCTCGGCGAACCAGTCGGCAACCAGGTTTTCGCAGTACTCTCTAATCTGCTCGATTCTCATGCTCTCCAGCGTGCCGCTGGTAAACGCGCTGAGCAATATGTCCTTCGCCGTGTCTTCGGGAATTCCTCGCGACTGCATGTAAAAGACCGCGTCTTGGTCCATCTGCCCGATCGTGGCTCCGTGCGTGCACTTGACGTCGTCGGCGTAGATTTCGAGCTGCGGCTTGGTGTCGATCTGGGCGTTGTCCGACAGCAGTAGATTCCTGTTAGTCTGCTTGGCGTCCGTCTTCTGTGCGTCCTCGTGTACTATGATGCGGCCGTGGAATACGCCTCTCGACCTGCCGTCAAGTATACCGTTATAGAACTGCCTGCTGTCGCAGTGCGGGCTCGCATGCTCGACTACCATGTAGTTATCCATGTGCTGTCTGCCCGAGGGCATGTAAAGGCCGTTTATGAGCGAGTCGCACCCCTCTCCGGCAAGCACGGGATGGACGTTGTTCCTGACGAGCGCACCGCCGAGGAGCACGGAATGAGACCTCAGGTTCGAATGTTTGTCCTGCTGTACGCGGAGCGTCGAGACGTTGAATGACTTTTTACTCTCCCGCTCGATCAGGTAATGGCCCGCGGTGCTGTTCTCTCCGATTACAAGCTCCGTCACGACGTTTGAGAAGTAGACGCCTTCACCGAGTGATACATACTGCTCGACCACGTCGGCCTCGGAATTTTTGCCCACAACGAAAAGATTCCGGGGGTTCGTTATCGTCGGATGATCGCTCCCGGTAGTTATGTAAAGAAGGTGTACGGGGTTGGGCAGTACGGTGTTATCCGGAACGTAGATGAATCCGCCGTCTTCCATAAACGCGGCGTTGAGTGCGGTAAACGCTTCCTTGTCGAAACTGGCGTATGACGAGAGCCTTTCTTTAGTCAGGTCCTGCTCGTTCTCGACGGCTTCAGCTAGATTAAGCACTTTCACGCCATCGGGAAGCTCCGTCGCGGCGGATAGTTCCGGCTGATAGCGGCCGTTTACAAAAACGAGCAGGCTGCATTTTAGCCCCGGGAACGTGAATTGACTCACCGTGTCCTGCGTGACCTGCGGCAGGCCGTTCCTGTCCATGCCGAACGCCGTTCTCGCTATGGGCGTGACGTTCGTAAACCGCCAGTCCTCGTTGTCGGGACCGGGAAATCCAAGCTCGGAAAATTTAGAGATTCCGCTTTCCCGGATCGATTCGAGCCATCCGATTCCTTTTCCGGGGGCGGTCTTTTTAAATTCCGTAAAACCTTTTGCGTATCCGTTTTCAGTAGTGCTCAGGGTAATGCTCATGCCGGTAAATCTCCTTTAGTCGTTTACAGCCTTCTTGGCTTCCTCTTCAACCCAGCCGTAGCCCTTTTCCTCAAGCTCGAGCGCGAGCTCTTTCCCGCCCGACTTCTCTATTCTCCCGTTCACGAGCACGTGAACATAATCGGGAACTATGTAGTTTAAGAGCCTCTGGTAGTGAGTAATCAGAATGAACGACCTCTCCGGGCTTCTGAGAGAGTTTACGCCCTCCGCGACTACCTTCAGCGCGTCGATGTCGAGGCCGGAGTCGGTCTCGTCCAGTATGGCGAGCTTGGGCTCTAGTATCTGCATCTGAAATATTTCGTTCTTCTTCTTCTCACCGCCTGAGAAACCTTCGTTGACGGAGCGCTTGAGCAGCGAGTCCGCCATACCCATGAGCGCCATCTTTTCCTTGGCGAACCTGGCAAACTCCACGTGCTTGAGCGGCTCTTCTCCGCGGTACTTCCTTATCGAGTTGAGCGCTTCTCTCAGCAGGTATGTATTGGCTACGCCCGGGATTTCCACCGGGTATTGGAACGCCATGAATATTCCCTCGCCTGCCCTGTCTTCCGGTGAGAGCTCGAGAAGGTCCTTCCCCTCGAAAATAATCTCTCCCTCAGTTACCTCGAATGATTCGCGCCCTGCCAACACCTGGGCAAGCGTGCTTTTGCCCGAGCCGTTAGGGCCCATGATAGAGTGCACCTCGCCCGCGTTCACTTTCAGGTCGAGTCCTTTTAATATTTCCTGATCTGCCACACTTGCATGCAGATTCCTGATTTCCAGCATGTCCTGTCTCCTTAGCTAGTCTTGGTAATTGATATTGATTCAGGGGGTTTTGTTATCCGACGCTACCCTCAAGGCTCACACTCAGGAGCTTCTCCGCCTCAACCGCAAACTCGAACGGAAGCTCGCGGAAAACCTCCTTGCAAAATCCGTTTACGATGAGAGAAACCGCGTCCTCGGCCGAAAGCCCTCTCTGCTGACAGTAGAAGATCTGGTCCTCTCCTATCTTTGACGTGGACGCTTCATGCTCCATCTGAGCCGTTGAATTCTTTACCTCGATATAGGGGAACGTATGTGCTCCGCATTTATCCCCGATCAGCATTGAGTCGCACTGGGTGTAATTCCTCGAGCTCGTGGCGTCTTTGCCGATCTGTACGAGTCCCCTGTATGTGTTTTGTCCGTGTCCCGCGGATATTCCCTTGGACACTATGGTGCTTTTAGTGTTCTTTCCTATGTGAATCATCTTCGTTCCGGTGTCCGCCTGCTGCCGCCTGTTCGTGAGCGCCACGGAGTAAAACTCGCCTACAGAATCGTCCCCCTCCAGTATGCAGCTTGGATATTTCCACGTGATTGCGGACCCTGTCTCGACCTGTGTCCACGAAATGTGTGAATTCCTGCCGACGCACCTGCCGCGCTTGGTGACGAAGTTGTAAATTCCTCCCTCTCCCTCGGCGTTGCCGGGATACCAGTTCTGTATCGTGGAATATTTTATTGTCGCGTCCTTGTGGGCTATAAGCTCGACGACGGCGGCGTGAAGCTGATTCTCGTCCCTCTTGGGCGCCGTGCAGCCTTCGAGGTAGCTCACGTAGCTGCCTTCCTCTGCTATGATAAGCGTCCTTTCAAACTGGCCCGTGCTCTCTGCGTTGATTCTGAAGTACGTCGACAGCTCCATGGGGCAGCGTACCCCATTGGGCACGTATACGAACGAGCCGTCCGTAAAGACCGCCGAGTTCAAAGCGGCGAAGAAATTATCGTTGTGCGGTACCACGTAACCGAGATACTTTTTCACAAGCTCGGGATGTTCCTGCACTGCCTCCGATATGGAGCAGAATATGACTCCTACCTCGGCGAGCTTCTCCTTAAAGGTGGTTATGACGGATACGCTGTCAAAGACCGCGTCAACCGCTACCCCCGCCAGCATTTTCTGCTCGTCTAGCGGAATGCCGAGTTTATCGTATGTTTCCTTTATCTCAGGGTCTATCTCGTCAAGGCTCTTGGGCCTGTCTTTCTTTTTCGGCGCCGCGTAATAACTGATGTTCTGATAATCGATCTCCGGGTAGGTCAGGTGAGGCCACCTCGGCTCCTTCATGGTAAGCCAGTTGCGGTATGCCCCCAGTCTCCATTCGAGAAGCCATTCAGGTTCGTTCTTTTTTGCCGAGATCAGCCTTATCGTGTCCTCGTTCAGACCTTTTGGCGCTATTTCCTGCTCTATGTTCGTGATGAAACCGTACTTGTATTCCTGTTCGGCTAGTTTTTCAAAATCAACACCCATTAAAGCCTCCTTAGTTGACCCTTGAAAGACCCTGTGACTCTTTCTCGGTCAGCATGTCCTGGAGCGTGGTTTCTTCCAGTATTTTAATCATTGAAATCTGAATCCTGTCCCAAACCGGCAGCTGAGGGCATGTGTCGTGCAGAAAACATATCGTATCTTTGTCCATGCAGTCTACCATTCTTATCTCGCCCTCTATCGCCTCGTAAATGTCCCTCAGGCTGATTTCTCCCGGGGATTTTCTGAGCGAATAACCGCCCTCGGGCCCTACCATTGACCTAACGAGCCCTTTCTTGACCAGCTTGCGCATAATTTTAGCAAGGTAATTAACCGGTATGTGCTGATGTTCCGATATCTCCCTCATGCTGTGCATTCCAATCGGCTCATTGCCCATAAAAGTCAAAGACCTCACCGCGTAATCTAGCGACTTTGTTACCTGCATATTATTTTACCTGCTATTGTGGACTTCGTAACTCCAGAATATGCAAGTTTATATATGGAAAAAATTACCAGCTAATAATAAATGTGTCAAAAGACATACAGTTCGGTATCTCGGCGGCGTGCCTTTTTATTGCGGGATATAGCTAAAATTTTATGTGAAATGAGGGAGAAACGTTGACATTGGCCGGTACATCAGCTAGACTAAAAAAGATTATAAGCCATCTTGGGAATTGAGATTTTTGTTCTATTAATCATAGTGAAAACCTTACTTTTCAGTTCACCAATTTGAAAAATATACAGTTCTGGGGGGAAAGATTATGTCGTTTGAATTACCGAAACTTCCATATGAATATAACGCATTAGAACCGCATATAGACGCCCGTACAATGGAAATTCACTATACGAAGCATCACCAGGGATACGTGAATAAATTAAACGCGGCGATTGAACAGCATCCGGAATTAGGAGATAAGAGCGTGGAAGAGCTGCTTAAGGATATAAGCGCCGTTCCAGAGGACATCAGAACGGCCGTCAGAAATAACGGCGGCGGTCATGCCAATCACAGCCTGTTCTGGCCTGTAATGGGTCCAAACGGCGGAGGAGAGCCTTCGTGAGAGCTTGCGGATGCTATTAACTCTGTTTTCGGCGGATTTGATAGCTTCAAAGAACAGTTTTCCGCAGCTGCGGCGGGCAGATTCGGGAGCGGTTGGGCCTGGCTGTCGGTCGACGGCGGAGGCAAGCTGGCGGTTACGTCGACTCCCAATCAGGACAGTCCGCTGTCGGAGGGCTTAAAGCCGATATTGGGGCTTGACGTGTGGGAGCACGCTTATTATCTGAATTACCAGAATAGAAGGCCTGATTACATCTCAGCATGGTGGAACGTTGTTGACTGGGAGCAGGTCGCGGCTAATTACGGCTCTGCAAAATAAGTTGAATTACTGTTCAGAATTTGATAGAATTGGCGGTAACCGGAAGGTGGGTCTGTTTAAGACCCTTGGAGCATTAACAAAATAATTCTTGGTTTAAGATAGTTGTATTGTTTTGGCGTAATTATATAGATTTGGTTTATAAAATTTAGTGTTAATTCAGGAGGTTGTCCGCTATTCCTCCCCCGATGTTTCCGGAGTGTAAACGAGTAAAGCTTACGGGAGTTGTATTCGCTGTATGGCGTAGTGGATTATAGCCCTTCACCTAAAAGGAAGAAAATATGGAAACAAAATACGATGAGTTCGACGATGCCGTATCGGTAAGCGAGTTCGGAGAATACGAGCGCGAAGACGGCGACGTAACCGCCTTGAAATTCAAAGAAAGCTACAGCTCGGACAGCAATTCCGGCAGTACCTATAGTCCGCGGAGCGTTAAGTCGAAATCCAAATCCGACGAAACCCCTGACGAGCAGCTGAGACTCCTGTACGTCTATTTCAAGGATATGTCCATAGAACCGCTGTTCACGGCGCAGGAAGAAGTCGAGATCTCCGCAAAAATAAAGAAATGTGAATCGCGCACGAGGGAATTGGCCGATATCATCGACAAATTAAACGACGGCAAGTTAAAACCCGCGAAATCAAAAGCCCGCACAAACGGCCGGAACGGTTCCGGACACAACCTCGAAAGACGCATCAAGAGCTTAAACGCCTTTGTAAGAGTTTATTCGGACAACGCGAAACGGCTGAAACAGAGATTCGTAAAGGCGAATCTGAGACTGGTCATTACAATTTCACGCAAATACATGGGCCGCGGCCTGCCCCTCTCGGACCTGATACAAGAAGGAAACATGGGGCTCATGAGAGCGGTCGAAAGATTCGATCACAGAAAGGGATTCAAGTTCTCTACGTATGCGTCATGGTGGATACACCAGGCGATCCTGAGGGCGCTTCAGGGACAGACGAGGACTATTAAGGTTCCGGTGTATCTCCTTGAGCAGGCCAACAGGGTTTACAAGGTCAACGCCCTCCTAAACAAGAAGCTCGGAAGAAAACCCACTCCAAAGGAGATTGCGCGCAAGGCGGGAATTTCAGTGGAAGTCGTTAAACGTATCCTGCGCTCGACAAAAGACGCAATCAGCCTGGATACGCCCATTCTGGAAGGGGAGAAAACCACGCTCCTCGACTCCATTTCCGACAGCGAGACTGTAATCCCCGATTCGCTGGTTGCGAAATCCGATCTGACCGACAAATTGAGAGAAGCGCTTACGCTACTGAACCCCAGAGAAGAAGAAATACTCAGGCTCAGGTTCGGAATAGACCAGCAGAGCACGTACACGCTCGATGAAATCGGCAAGAGGTTTAACCTTACTCGCGAGAGGATCAGGCAGATAGAAAAAGCGGCTTTGGGCAAGCTGGCTAATTCCGATATCAAGGACCATCTCGAGAGCTTTCTCAGATAAGCCGGACCGGTTTATATTCATCCGGTCCAGCGGTTAGTTCCCCCCTGTAATAGATTCTCACCTCTTATTTCCACTAAAATTGTATTTGCATTTTGGGAAGAGCGCTATCTGAATGAATGCTGTCCTATTGTAGCTCACAGTTGTAAATGTTAGACAATTTACGGCCGGTATTCTCCGAGATTAAATGATAAAGTTAGGAGAAATTTACTTTTTCGTCATAATGAATCGTGCCGGGGGTGGCGCTCCTACATAAAATAGACTCTATACACTGTAGGAGCGGCTTCCAGCCGCGAATAAAAAACCGTCCTGCCTGTCAAGAACTTGTTTCTGGATGCGCCACGAAGTGTGCGGTCGGAAGGCGCATTATTCGTCATTGCGAGATTCGTGAAATGAATCGCGGCAATCTCATCTTTATCCAGCATCTTACATCCTGTATCGTGTCGCCGGGAGCGGCTGCCTTCGGTTCTGTTAGGGATTGGCCCGGCTAAATAAAGAGGGATGTAAATTGTGAACGGTGAATCGAGGCATGGCAATCCCGATGTGTGTGCCTGAAATCTTATCTTACAAATGTCTTACATGTACAGCAGTGATGGATTGTTTTAGAACGTTTCACTCAGTCCAGCAGCCCGCCTATTATGGCGCCAATGAGCAGGGGGCCTACGTTGGATATTACGAGGTAAAATGCCCCGGCTCCAGCTACTATGCCTATGACAGGAGCGCCCGTAAGAGCGGAGGCGAATACGAACAGCAGAATGCCGAGCAAGATTCCCGGAAGGAGCGCGGCAAGGATGGCGTTCCCCACGCCTCCCGCTTTTTTCCCGCCCACGATTCCCGCTATCAGCGGCCCTATCGAGGGCAGCCAGAACAGCAGTATGGATATAAGCAGCATCCAGAAAAGTCCCGACAGCACGCTTCCCTTTTTTTTGTCACTCATTTTGTTTTTTTTACTACCCCGTATTTGATTCGGATTTATCTATAAAAAATATCCTAGAAAAGCAAAAAGCCCAACCTCCGCGCGGGAGATTGAGCTTTTTGGCTGACCAACATCCTCATTTACAAGGTTTTGATTTTATTAATCGCACTTCGAATAACCACAGCTCCTGCATGTCATGCAGCCCGCTTCGAAAGCAAGCGCCCTGTCGCCGCAGTCGGGACAGCGCTCAAGGTTCAGGTCGATTGCCCGTTTCGTTGTCTCGGGCTCGGATTCGCCTGCGTTCACGAAGTGTTTTTTAAGCACGGTCGCTATGGCGTCCGGTATGGACATGACGAGCTTTCCTTCAGAGAAAACGGGAGATGAGCCGCCTATGCCTTCTAACTGCTCGACCACGTCTTTCACGCTTATGCCGGAGCGGAGAGCGAGGGAGACGAGTCTTCCCGTCGCCTCGGCGTCGGCCATTGTCGAGTACCCCGATTTGCCTATCTGAACGAACACCTCAAAGGGCCGCCCCTCGTGAGTATTGATTGTTACATACAGATTCCCGTAACCGGTCTTTATTACTTCGGTAAAACCTTGGAGAAACGGAGGTCTCTTTATGGGTTTTATCTCCGGCATTTGGGGGGGACGAAGGGATGAGATGGGGTTGGGGTGATGGGTTTGTTTCATCCCCTCGTCCTGGGTCTGGGTCGGAAGCTTTTTTTCGTTTTTTGTCTTCTGGGCATTCGCTTCGTCTTCCGTGACGAGTATGCCCTCTCTTGAGCCTTCCCTGTAAACCGTGATTCCTTTGCAGCCCAGTTGCCAGGCCAGGAAGTATATTCTCTCGACCTCATCGAGAGTGATGTTCGCGGGAAGGTTCACAGTGCTGGAAATGCATGAGTCTATGTGTTTCTGAATCGCCGCCTGCATGCGCACCCTCATCTCCGGCTTGATCTGATGAGAGGTGACGAACGTCGAGGGCAGCTCCTTTTCGTTCTCGAGATCATATTTCTTTATAAAATCCGCTACGAGCGGGTGGTACACCTTGAACTCGCCCTTGGATAGGGATTTTGAGCGCCTGAAATAGGAAAGGGCGAACATCGGCTCGACGCCGCTTGTCGTGCCGGCCAGTACCGAGCCGCTGCCCACGGGCGGAACGGTGAGTATGCATGCGTTCCTGAGTCCCTGCTTCTCTATGTTTGCCTGAACCCTTTCGTCCACCGTCTTTATGAACGGGAGGGAAAGGTGTGTCTTCTCGTCGTAGACTGGGAACGAGCCTTTTTCTACGGCCAGGTCCGTGCTCGCCTCATATACGGTGTTCTTGATGTGTTCGAACATCTTGTCGGCGAACTCCACGGCTTCTTCCGTATCGTATTTGATGTTGAGCTTCGCGAGCATGTCCCCGAATCCCGTAAAGCCCACGCCTATGCGTCTTGAGCGCATGGAGGACTCTGTCTGAAAATCCAGAGGATGTTTCTTCTTGTTGTAGTCCAGTACGTTGTCGAGGAAGCGGACTGAGTACCTGAATGCTTTTTCGAGCTTTTCCCAGTCAATCGCAGCCTCTTCCGTGAATGCGTCTTTTACGAACGGCGAGAGATTAATGTTGCCGAGGCAGCAGTTCCCGTAGTCTTCCAGGGCCTGCTCGCTGCACGGGTTGACACCGTTTACTTCCATGCCGGCGTATTCCGTAGGGGAGTATTTCTTCACTGCGTCCCAGAAGATAACCCCCGGCTCGGCAGAAGCCCAGGCCGACTTGATGAGCTTTTCCCATAGGTCGCGGGCGCGGATCGTCTTCTTGAACTTCACCTTTTCGTTTTCGAATTTGAGATCGAAATCCCTGTCTTCTTCCACGGCCTCCATGAATTCGTCTGTTATTTTCACGGAGATGTTCGCGAACTTTACTTTGGAGCGCTCTTCGTCGTTTTTTACGTCTATGAATTCGAGTATGTCCGGGTGGTCGACGTTTATGGTTATCATCAATGCGCCGCGTCTGCCCGCCTGTCCTATGGTTCCCGTTGTTGTCGAGAGGAGATCCATGAACGAGACGGCTCCCGTCGAGTATATTGCGGAGTTATTAACCGGGGCGCCCTTGGGTCTTAATATAGAGATGTCCGTTCCGACTCCCCCGCCGAAAGAATAGGTCCTGGCGGCTTCCTTGCACCACTCGAAAATGCCCTCTATGGAATCCTCTTTGATGGGCATGAAGTAGCAATTAAGCAGCGTGGCTCTCCTGTTCTGCCCGGCGCCGAACAATATTCTTCCGCCGGGAATGAACTTGAAGTTCGAGAGAAGCCAGAAGAAATTATCTTCCCATTCTTTTCTTAGCTCTTTAGTTCTTTCGGGGGACGCTATTTCCCGCGCGACCCTGCGCCACATATCCTCAGGCGTATGCTCAACGATATTTCCGGATTTATCGCGCAGGGCATATTTTTCGTAGAAAACCCTGGCGCGTAGCTCATCGCCGCCGAATGCCTCTACTGTTTTTTCAGGCAGCTCCATTACGCCTTCTTTCTGGGGGACGGTTTCTTCCGCTTCATCAGGGTTCTTAGCTGCTGTGTCATTCAACTCAGGTTCAAAACTTTTTTCCACCAAAGTGTTTCCATTTCCGCTGCCGTTTCCGTTAGTCTGAGTGGGGCCGAGTTTTTCAGAAGCCATTTACCATCCTCCTTTTGAACTTTTCATGATATCTTGTGCTATGGTTCGATTGAACCACAATATGTTGTGGTTGTCAATAGGGTTTTTTATCCGGATTTTACAATCGCAATAAAAGTGAATGAATTCGGAGTGTTATAGTAAGAGATTTTTTTCTGGGCCGAAAAATTCTTTGGAAGGTTGGGGGTTGGGCAGAATTGTTAAAGCTGAAAGTGAACACAACTCACCCGCGCTCTCAAGTTTCAGCCATGCAATTGTAAAATGAGATGCCGGGTATAAATGTAGGTTCGCTCATAGTAACACCATTTAATTTTTTTTACAAGGGGTAAGAGTAAATTTTTTACCGCGGCTTGCGGGACCGAGCTCCTCGAAAAGAAAGTAGGAGTCTGCCGCCTCGTTAAGTTATAATTTCAGACTGTTATGAAAAGCTATATGAAAGAAAACAAGCCGGAATCAATATTGACATTCTGGTTCGGCGATTTAAAAGAGGGTGAAATGCCCCCGGAAGAGAAAATGAAGATGTGGTGGGCGAAGGATGATGCAACGGACGAGTACATAAGGATCAATTTCGAGTCTCAAATATTATTGGCCAAGGAAGGAGGACTTCAGGAATGGAAAGATTCTCCCAGAGGTACTCTGGCCTTTATAATACTGCTCGATCAGTTCTCGAGGAACATTTACAGGGGTAAGCCGGCTGCTTTTTCCCAGGACTCCATTGCGCTTGAGACAGCCGCCCGCGGGATCGAGAAAGGGTTCGATAAGGACCTTCACCCCGCTGAGAGGGCCTTCTTTTATATGCCGTATATGCATTCCGAGGATATTAATGATCAGATGAAGTCTCTTCAGATTTACAGAGACCTGGAGAGCGAATTCGAAAGCTCCCCGAAAATTCACCAGGCTCTGTCGGAGAACAGGAAATACGCTCAGGCTCATCATGATATCATAAAGCGTTTCGGCATATACCCGCACAGGAATGAAATACTGGGAAGGGAATCAACAGCTGAGGAGCTCGAGTTTTTAAAACAGCCGGGTTCCTCTTTCTAGGTATGATAATCAACCAAACGGTTGAGTGTTGTACTCAGGTTTCCGAATAGTGGGCTATTACCTTCTCGATCTTTCCCTCATCGTTAATCATCATCACTTCAGCGCCGGTCGGGCCGTTTTTTCTCTTGTATTGTAGTGTAATGCTTTGGACTCCTTTAAAGATTCCAATTTGCTCGAATTCCAGATCGGGTAACGCGGCCAGACCTTTTTCGAAGTAGTTTCGCAGCGCCGCTATACCTTGCACCGTACCGGATTCTATACCTAGAAGCTTGACTGCGATTGGGGAGGTAAGCTCTATGTCAGCGGAATAATGGGAAAGTATTGAATCCAGATTATGGCTGTTCCAGGAGTCGATCCATTCCTTCGCTAATCTTTCGGCAAACTGATGGGTGATCATAGTTTGTCTTTACCTGCCTCGCGCTTATCGCCGCATAATGAGTCGGTTCAAGACGTTGAGATAATTCCGGACATCCTGGGAGCAGATAAATCCCTCTCCGCGAATGCCCGGACAAAGTCGTATAATACTGAGTGAGAACTCTTAGAGTCTTGCTTCTATCTTGCTGAGTATATATCGTGAAAGCGTTTCGTCGCCGAACGTTCCTATCCTTATTGAAATGTCCGTCAGATTTTCAGTGACTCTTTTAAGCTCGATCTTGACCGTTTTGTTGTCGGCTGTCTTGGCCTCGAGCTCTGCCGAAACCGCGTCCTTGAGTTTGTTTATCACAAGGAAATTAAGCTCGTCAACGGCTCCTACAGTGGCTTCCCATGTTTTATCAAGGGTAGCCTCTTCAGTGGCTTTAAGCTCGCCTTTGATGTACGCAACTGTTCCCGCGCCCGCCGCGGCCGCTCCTCCCACCGCCGCTGCGGCAAGACAACCGGTCAGTATCAGCGGACTAGCCGCCAGAAGCAGCACCAGCAATAGCTCTTGTCGTTTAATCATTTCGCCTCCTTGTAACTGTATGATCTCTTCTTAGATGAAGTTTGGGTTCCGGTTATTCAATTATATCCGGTGATAATTGTTAATGGCAACAGCGAATTTTCATGTGCGGTCAGCCGCTCGCAATGAAACGACGTCTCTTTACTTTCCGTATATTTACATTCACGTATTGTCGAATTATTTGTAAACGCTTATTAGAATTGTATAATCTGTGTTTCGGGATGATGGCGGGATTTCCATAATGACAGTCACGGTGTATTAATTAAGTGAATTATGAAACTTTCGAGGCAGCCGGTCGTATATTCTTTATAGGTGTGGCGTATTCGTTGACGGCACGGGTGATTATGCCTCGGGGACGGGTTATAAGTATTCAGAAAGCTATTTGAATTGAACAAGCCGTGATGGTTCGCGTTAATAATGTCATTTTAAGATAAAGAATCTGGCTGTACGGACTCTGACTATGTCTCATGGAGCGGAAGATTATCTGATTCCCATCGTCTTGGGAGTGGCTGCTCAAAACGGTATATCCGCGGACGAGGAGCGGCTGTCAGGCGCAATCAGCGACCAGATGATCAAGATCAGAAACACATTCCCGAATTCGCCTTTTCTGATTATATCTTCCCTCGCCGCACACGAAGAAAGATTAGCCGCGAGACTCGCGGCGGACCTGCTGCAGGCCGGTTTGATCGTAGTGCTTCCTTTCCGGATCGAACGTTATAAGGAGACTTTCGGGAATGATGAAGAAGCAGAAGATTTCTCGGAGCTTCTCGAACAGGCGCTCTTCAGCGTTGATATAATCGAGCGAACGGTGGTTAGAAAGGGCAAAAAGAAAATGAATACAGACGCGGACGAGAAAGCCGGATGGAGCCACGCCGCAGCTTACATTGCCGAGCAAACCGAGATTCTGCTTCAAGTCACCGGGGACGGCGGAAGCGGTAAGTTCGATTTCCCATCCATGATTGTCGATTACATGAGAGAAGGCGGCGCCTCAAGGGAATCCCCGCTCAACGACGTCAGGTCCGGTTTATATAATATCGACAAGAGCATGATAATCTCCGTCGATACACACACATACCAACCTTCTGTCGAGTTACTTGCGCCCGGTTACGGAGCCGATGACGGCACCCTTGAAAACTCAAACGGTATATACGAAATAACGGCGGATAGGGCATCACATATTCAACGCTACCTCATGAGTGCTCTGTATAAAATCCATGAAATCTACGGGCATCAACCAGGAGATGATACGTCTCCCAAATTGAGCAGTTCCTCTTTCACGGAAATCATGGAGAGGATTGATTGCTTCAACAGGGACATAACGGAATACCGGGAAGTGAACGGCGATAAGGAGCTCTCTCAGTCATGGAAATACCTGTTTGGAAACGAAGCCGAAAACGAGATAATCTCCGGCAATAATGCCATCGAGAAACTTGCCGCGATCTATACGGCCTCGGACGTGCTGTCTCAGCATTTTCAGCGAAAAACCACCAAGACGATTAAATGGATTTATATACTTTTTTTCATTGCCGTCCTGCTTTACGGCGTAATAGACATGAGTTATTACCTTGTGCTTTTCTACATAGCCCTCATTCCCGCAATTGCGCTCCTGATAAGGAAAACATCTATGGACCGGATAGAGGACAGATTCCTCGACTACAGGGCGCTTGCCGAAGGGCTCAGGGTGGAGATCTTCTGGACGCTTAGCGGCGTGGGGGAGAAGGTGTCGTCCCATTACTTAAGCAAGTATGCCGGTTTGCTGACCTGGATTAGAAAAGCGGTGAAGAGCGCGGAGCTGGTTAGCTCCGGGCTCAAAATCGAGCTTTCGTCTTCAGACAGGCGAAAATCGCTGGAAATCACGAGAAAGCTCTGGATCGAATCCCAGCTCGAATATTTTTCAACCAAGAGACTGCCTATCTGTCACAAGTCCCGTAAATTCGGCGGCATTGCATCCATGTCTTTCATTATCACGCTTCTGGTGGCGGTGGTTTTCGGAATCTACGTGCTGGCCGCGGGAGAATCGAACCAGACGGTAACTACAAATTTCGAGGTTCTGCTCGGAGCAATAGCCGCCGTGGGTGTGACGGCGCAGGCTTATAAGAACAAGATGGCTTACGACGAGATAGAGAGGCGGTACAGCATGGCGCGCCAGACTTACGCTTCTGCAAGGAGGGAGTTCGAATCGGGCAAAATGCGGCCGGAAAAGATACTGACCGCAGTCGGGATTGAAGCTCTCATGGAAAACAGCGACTGGCTGTGGATTCACAGGAGCGTTCCGCTCGAGGTGCCCAAGGGGTAACTGTTATGGAAAGCGACAGAAAAATCGATTCTCCGCCCAGGACGCGGGTAGCCGTAAGGATAGGAATTACCGGCCACCGAACCTCCGGCCTCGAAGACGCGGATTACGAAACCATCAGGTCCGGGATGGGAAAGATACTCGAAATTGTCAGGGCCGCAGCAAACGAGGTGAAGGACACGCCGCATTCGTTTTACGCGGACGTTGAGCCGCCTGCTCTCAGTGCCATTTCACCGCTTGCGGAGGGTGCGGACATGCTACTCGCCGAAGAGGCGCTCAAGCGGGATTATAAGCTCGAGTGCATACTGCCTTTCGACCGAAACGAATATGAAAAGGATTTTTCGGATAAGGATTCACACGACTACCGCGACCTTCTGGGGAAAGCCGCCTCGGTTATGGAGTTAAACGGGTCGCGCGAATCCGCCGCACTGGAGAACGAAGCGTATCAGGCCGTAGGCCGCATGGTCCTCTCTCAGAGCGATGTGCTGGTTACGCTCTGGGACGGCGAAGATCCGAAGGGTAAAGGCGGCACTGGACAGATCGTGAAAGAAGCCCTGCTCAACGAAATCCCCGTGGTATGGATTAATTCCAGGGCTCCGCATGATATCAAAATACTCATCGGAAAGGAATACGCAAGACATAATGAAGAGGATATCTCGGAGCTTAAGAGTCGTCTCTTCAGGTTCCTCCGGTTCAGAATCTCAGGCGACCGTGACCTGCGCGGCGTTTATTTCTCCGAGTCACAGCCCACAAAGACATGGGGCTTTTTATTCGAAGCCTTCTGCGATCTGTTTGCGGGAGAAGCGATCAGGACGACGGGGACCGGGGTGAAAGATTTCGATGAGGAAACACAGGCGGAATGGAGCAGAATCTGGGACTCATCGCCCGACTTGCCCGAAGCGGTCAAGGAACAGATTAACGATAAGCTGATCCGCCATTACGGATGGGCGGACAAGCTCGCGAATTATTACTCGAACATATACAGGAGCTCATTCCTCGTCAACTATCTGATGGCGGGCTTTGCCGTTTTTTTCGCCCTGCTCGCCCTTACTCTCAAAACATACGAAACAATGTGGGTAATATGTGAGCTCGCTCTTATTATCCTGATAATATTAATTACCTACTTTGGCAACCGGCGGAAATGGCACGAGAGGTGGATCGACTACAGGCTTTTGTCCGAGCAGCTCAGAAGCCTCCGGTTTCTATTGCCTATTGGCCATACGACGCCCGCTTTCAGGGTGCCCGCTCACGATACCTACGGAGATCCGAGAAGCTCGTGGGTAAACTGGCACTTCAGGGCGATTGTTCGTGAAGCCGGAATAGTGAGCGTCAAAATGGACGAGAACTATTTAAAATCATACCGGGGTTTTCTCTCCGACTCCGAGCTTGCGGCCCAGATAAAATATCACAAGGACAATTCGATCCGTTTCCGGACAATCAACAGGAATCTTCATTTCCTCGGCATCGCGCTGTTTGTGCTTACGTTCTTTGCCGTATTTCTGCATTTGTTCAGCCACAGCAGCTGGCTCACGCTTCTGGCGGCGGTGCTGCCGGCGTTCGGCGCGGCTTTTTACGGCATAAGGACACAGGGGGAATTCGAGCAGGTCGCGAAGCGTTCGGACGCGATGAGCGATTATCTCGAGAATGTGAGAAACGATCTCAACGCGACCGAATTTCCATCCACTTTGAGTGCGGTCGGTTACATTGCGGAAGATATCGCGGAAATTATGTCTACCGAAAACCTCGATTGGAGAATAGTGTTTCAGTCCAAGCGTCTGGTATTGCCGGGATAACCATGAGCATCATGTTGTTCTATGAAAATTCTAAAGAGGTAAAGGGGTGATAAAATGGCACACGATGTATTTATCAGCCATTCGGCCAAGGATAAGCCGATTGCTGATGCCGTATGCGCTACGCTCGAAATAGACGGTATCCGCTGCTGGATAGCTCCAAGGGACATAGTGCCCGGTACGCAGTGGGGCGAAGCCATCATAGACGCTATAAGCGAATGCCGGGTAATGGTTCTCGTGTTTTCCTCAAATGCGAACGAGTCCCAGCAGATAATCCGCGAAGTCGAGCGTGCGGTTAGTAAGGGGTTGCCCGTCATACCTTTCAGGGTGGAGGACGTCGATCCCAATAAGTCGCTCGAGTATTTTATTAGCGCTCCTCACTGGCTGGACGCTTTAAGCCCGCCGCTCGAAAAGCATCTCAAACAGCTTAGCTCGACCATTACTTTGCTTCTGGCCAAAAAAGGCGCGGCGCCTCCGAAGAGCGAAGTGCCTGCTGAGGCCGCGGCTGCTGGACCCGCCGTGGATTCGGAACCTCATATGGAAAGCGTGACGACTTCCTCTGCCGGATCAGGAGGTAAAAAAGCGCTTCCCGGAGGCATGGACACAAAAAAAATTGCCGGCGGTATAGCGGCAGCGGTAGTTTTAGTGCTATTAATCATTTTCCTTCTGCCCCGGGACGATGATAAAGAGGACATTAAGGTATCTCAGGACAAAACGAACGAGATAGTCCCGTCAGCGCCGGTGAGTGAGATCGAACCTACCGCGCCTCCTCCGCTCGGAGACGTGGTATGGGGAGCCATCGCCGCTTCGCCTAACAGGGGGTGGGGTATTGCCAAGCAGCTCCCGACGAAGGAGGCCGCGGAGAAAGACGCGGTAGAGAGATGCAGCCAGTCAAACAGCGGATGCGAGTTAAGGATCGCGTTCTCGAATTGCGCGGTTTATGCGACATCGTCTGAAGGAACGTGGGCATGGGCGACCGATTCGACCGTGGATTTGGCGAGGCCGGCGGCCATCGCGGAATGTCATAAATACACCTCTCAGCTTTGTGATTCCTATATAGAGGCATGCGCTGACGGAAGCGTAATGAGAATTAACCTCTGGGCTGCCATAGCAGTTGGCGACAAGGGGAAATCCGGTATGTCCTGGAACTATCCAACACGTCAGGAGGCTATAAACGGCGCGATGGCGGAATGCGGCAAGAACGACACCAATTGTAAGGCGAAGCTCTCATACATCGATTGCGGCGCTCTTGCGAGAAGCGAGGACGGCGCGCTGGGCTGGGCTCATTATCACGAGATGACCAAGGCGGTAGATGCTGCCATGCAGCAGTGCGAGAGCGTTACGGATAAGAAATGCGGCATACTTGCGCAAGTCTGCGCTAACGGCAGAGACAAGAATTAATATGTTTCAGGAATTCTAGCTTACTTAACCGACGGGCGGCTATTGAGAATTCGTCCCCGTTTCCTCGAACCGCGTTACCTCCATTATGACGTGAGGCGTGTCCCGCCCCTTCTCGAGGCCCTCGTATCTCACCCACCTGTGAGGCGGGGCTTTCGTGAACCAGAAATAAGTCTTTGGAAAAAATACCTTGAATACGTTCAAGACCCCTAGCTTGGGTACGAGCTCCACCTTGTAGCACTCGATCTCCCCCTCCGGCGTCTTAATCGTTTCTGTGCCTTTCTGCTTGAACTCCACGTCGTACATCTCGGGCTCGGTTGACAAGAAATCGGTTTTCAATGTGTCGCCGGATTCAAACGGCAGAGCCCTGAGAGCAACTATCATCCCGTCGACTATCAGCAAGTCGTGCGGCGCCTCGAACGTCTCCGTGGTTGATTCTCCGCCGTCGAGGTTTTTTCTCGTGAATATCACATCTCCGCCCGACTCGTCGACGGTTACGTTCTCAGTCATTTTTACGTTGCCGCCCGTGTCCTTATAAACGGTTTCGGCCTCCACGGGCAGGAATTTGCCGTCCGCCTCCTTCCATACGGATACCGATTCCCACTCCATATCCTTTGAGAAAGGGCTCGTGAGGCCCCTGGCGTCCATGACGATTCTGACCTTGGTTTCCCCTTCCTCTTCATACTTTTTCATGGTCCATTTTCCTTCCCACCTTTTACCTCCTTCCTTGTAGAAAGTTACAAACGAGCCTTCTTCTTTGTTCCCCATCTGAGGTACGCCTATTGATTCGGACGGTAAGGGATTAATGATAAACGCCAGAAGAATCGTAACAACGAAAGAAAGGTAAGTTGTCTTTTTATGGTTAGCCACGGTGTTTGTGTGCGCTTTCAAAACAGGCCCGGATTTTCGTAACGCTTAAAAGCATAACACACTAATGACCGATTTTATGCAGCTTAATCAGCGTCAATATTAACGCACCGGGCTCTGAAACCGGTCGTGTGATACATACGGTTTACGGTCTGATACTATGCACGAGCTACTAGATGATTTTCAATTGTCCTTATTTCCGGTCAAAATTAAAAACTTCTTTGCTGGATCTTTCGTAGATCAGATTGAAGGTTGTATCATTACGGGTTCAGAGGCGGCTATGAAACGGTTCTTAAAAGAACATTATCTGATAGCGGGAATCATCGCGGGAGTTATACTCGGCGGGCTCGTAGGTTCTTTTTTCCCGGAAACAGGGGTCAGGCTCGGTTTTCTCGGCGAGCTGTTCTTAAACGCTCTGAAAATGATCGTGCTCCCGCTTATTGTCGTATCGATAACGCTCAGCATTATGAAAGTGGGCAATCTCGGCTCACTCGGCTTAAAGACCCTTCTTTACTACATGCTCACCACTGGCATTGCCGTATTCATCGGGATCATGGTCGTCAACATGATTCATCCGGGCGAAGGAGGCATGGCGCTTACGGGTCACATGCCTGAAGCTCTCAAGGGAAAGGAAGATATGAGCCTGGTCGACATTCTGGTTTTGAAATTCATCTCGCCTAATCTCTTCGACGCGGCCGAGGAGTTTGAAATACTTCCCCTGATAATAGCCTCGATACTGTTCGGCGCGGCATTCGCGAGCCTCGGTAAGCAGGGAAAGCTCATGCTCGAAATATTCACGATTCTGGATAAAGCCATCATGAAGATCGTGCACTGGATCATGATATTTACGCCCATCGGCATCTTCAGCCTGATAGCAGAGCGCATAGGAATGGCTGGCGGCGGGGGCGAGGTCTTGACCTTGGCAATGCAGCTCGGCAAGTATGTCCTGAGCGTAATTCTGGGCTTGTTTATACACGGGTTCATAGTCCTGCCGTTGATATTGCTGCTTCTTGCCAAGAGGAACCCGCTCACCTACGTTTCTAATCTCGGCAAGGCGCTCCTGACCGCTTTTTCCACGGCCTCCTCCTCGGCCACTCTGCCGCTCACAATGGAGGGGGTCATCGATGAGGCAAAGGTAAGCCCCAGGGTCGGGAGGTTCGTACTGCCGCTCGGGGCGACGATAAACATGGACGGCACTGCGCTGTATGAAGCCGTGGCCGTGATATTTATAGCACAAAGCTACGGCATCGACCTCACCACGGCGCAGATGGTGGTAATATTTTTCACGGCCACGCTCGCCGCTATCGGAGCCGCGGGAATACCCGAAGCAGGGCTCGTGACCATGGTGCTCGTGCTCAAGGCTGTCGGATTGCCCATGGAAGGCGTTGGTCTGATACTTGCCATAGACTGGCTGCTGGACCGTTTCAGGACTACCGTAAACGTGTGGGGAGACTGCGTCGGCGCGGCTGTGATAGAGCGTTTCGAGAACGGGGAAGATGAGTCCGCCGGCCGGAATTTCCCGACTGGCTGAGTAGTAATCCAGGCGGAAGATTACAGGTTTTCAGCCTCAAAAGTATTGCAGGAATTTATATCTCCCGTTCTGAGCCCCTGTTTGAACCATCTCACCCTCTGTGCGGAGCTACCGTGCGTGAACGAGTCCGGCGTCACATAACCTCTCGTCTGTTTCTGAAGCCTGTCGTCCCCTATGCTGCTCGCTGCGTTCAGACCCTCCTCTATATCTCCTTCTTCGAGTATGTCCCTTGCCTTATCGGCGTTGTGCGCCCATACGCCCGCGAAGCAGTCGGCCTGAAGCTCCTGCATAACAGACAGCCTGTTTGAATCCGTTTCGTTCATCCTCCGGCGCGCCTCGTACACCTGGTCGGATATGCCTGTCAGGTTTTGTACGTGATGCCCAACTTCGTGCGCTATTACGTATGCCTGGGCAAAATCCCCCGGCGCGTTAAAGCGGTATTTAAGATCACTGTAGAAGCTCAGGTCTATGTAGACCTTCTCGTCGCGCGGACAGTAAAAGGGTCCCATTGCCGATTGCGCGAATCCGCAGGCTGAATCCACAGCTCCGGAGAAGAGTACGAGAGTCGGTTCCCTGTAGATGGCGTCGTGACGGCTGAAAATTTCACTCCACGTGTCCTCGGTATCGGCCAGGATCACTGAAACGAAGTCGGCGAGCTGCTGTTCTTCCTCTGTGCCGGTGTACTGACTGTCGTACGAGGTGTTATCGGTTCCGGTATAAGTGACTTCATTCAGGAGCTTGGCCGGGTCCGCTCCGAGCAATATGGCGACTACTACTATTATGAGCAGTCCCATACCTCCTCCCGCCGCCCTCATGGGTATCCGAGCTCCCCGCCTGTCCTCGACGTTCGTGCTTCTCCGGCCTCTTCTCCATCTCATATCTGTTATCCTCTATTCATTATCGATTTCAAAAAGTAACATATACGAGGATTTATAGCTACATAGAATTTAAAGTCCGGCGCTGCTCGATAAACCGGCGGCTGTATGTGCCAACCATGAGAAAAAAAGCACTTCTTTTCTGGAGCGGGGGCAAGGACAGCGCTCTCGCACTTAACGAAATTCTGACCCGCGGCGAATACGATGTTTACGCTCTGGTTTCTACCGTGAACACATGCTCGGACAGGGTGGGTATTCACGGGTTAAGGAGTGGATTGCTCGACATGCAGGCGGATTCTCTGGGGCTTCCGCTGGAAAAGGTCTACATACCCAAAGACGCGAGCAACGAGATGTATGAGTCGGCTCTGGAAGAGACCATCTTAAAACAGCAAAGGACGGGTGCGGGCTCGGCAGTGTACGGTGATTTATTCCTTCGTGATATCAGGGAATATCGTGAAATGCAGATGAGTCGAATGGGTATGGAGTGCGTTTTCCCGATATGGGGGAGAGATACCGCCGAATTGGCGCGCGAATTCATATGCTCAGGATTCAGGAGTGTGGTTGTTTCCGTCGATTCGAAAGCTCTCGAAGAGAGTTTTGCGGGCAGGGAGTACGACCTGGATTTCCTTTCGGACCTGCCCGGTGGAGTAGACCCGTGCGGAGAAAACGGCGAGTTTCATACTTTTGTATACGAGGGGCCTGTTTTCAACAGGCGCATCGAGTTTGATAAAGGCGGTATTACGCTTATGGACGGGCGTTTCTACGTCTGCGATCTCGTTCCGCGTTAGCCGTCTCACGGCTTTAAGGATGTCCCCATTCCCTTTCATGAGGCGGTGGCGGTGGAGGCGGGGGGTGAGGCGGCCTGCCGGCGGCCATTCCCTCCAGTACCCGGTTTATTATCCTGTCGAATTCTTTTTTTTGCTCATCGGTACAGATTGCTCTCACTTCACTGAAATGCACGAATGTCGCTTCTTCAATCCTTCGCTCCAGGATAAGTATCTCGCCGATGATTTTCTGCACCTTCGGGTTGTCCGGTGGAAGATAAAGCAGGCTAAATAGTTCTTTCTTGAGTTTCTTGACATTCCTGAGAGCCGGCTCCACGATGCGCCTGTGCTCCCTGATGAGAATCTCGTATTCGTTTATCTGCTCTTTAGAAAAGCCGAGCCTGTCTATAATCAGATATTTAGGTTCCTTACGTCCGCGGAAGGAGCCCGGCCTGTCGGCGCGCATTTCCTGCTTGGCGGTATGGAGCATATAAAGGCTGAAAAGATTGAGACACACCATCACTACTAGCGCGAGTACTATTACGTTTGTTGTAGTTATGAGCCTTTTCATAGTCCCGTGTACAGACCCGCGTCCTGATCTAGATTGTATTCCTGAGCGAATTCCTGATATGAGGAATGGTCTTCCGCGCTCTCCGTTGCCCGGTATATGTATACGGAGGTAATTAGGTTAATGATGATGAGAAAACTAATGCAGGCATATCCGAGCTTGGCAGGTAAGGAAAGGCGTCCTCCGCGGCCGGATTCTTCTATCTTTCCGATAACTTTGTCATAGAGATACGGGTCGGCCTCGGCTCTTTTTATGCTACCGAGCAAATCGATTGTTTTTTCGACTTCCCTGTCAATTCTCTCTTCGCCCATCAGATCCCCTGCTTTTCGTAGATATTGCGCAGCTTCGTCCTCAGGTTCTGTTTAGCCCTGAAGATAAGCGATTCTACAGACGATAGCCTCGTCTCGAGTACTCCGGCTATCTCTTTATAGCTGAGCCCTTCGATTTCGTGTAGCACTAGCGCAGCTCTTTGATTTTCCGCCAGCTCGTCCATGGCCTTAAACAATATCTTTCCCCTTTCCCTGTTCTCAAGCTCAATCCCGGGATGCTCGAACGTTACGCTTTCGTCTGCTTCGGCGCTCTTGCCGAATCCCGTAAGCTCCATGATATGACCGAATCTTTTTTTTCTCTTTTGTCTTCTCCTGTACTCAAGAGATTTGTTGGTTGCGATTTTGTAGATCCAGGTCGAGAGTGATGCCTCTCTTCTGAATTTCTCTATCGATTTGTGTACCTCTACGAATACGTCCTGTGTCAGCTCCTCGGCGTCGTGCCTGTTACGAACAAAGCTCAAACATGTGTTGAATACCTTGTCTTTAAAAGAATCCAATAAAAATCTGAAGGCATCATCGTTCTTATTTATAAGTCCATCAATTAATTGTTCTTCTTGCAATTGATCCGCTTTAGAATGCTCGTCCGACGCATATCCGTTGGTAGTTGCAATAAGATAACCAAACCGCGGGCGGAGGCAAAATTACTTTCTGCCGCGGTTTCGAGCATCCAGGCGGCTCATACGTTCTTTATTTTCTTTTTCAAGTATCGCGCATGATCGTGCGTTGCCTCCCGGTATTCGAACTAATTTGTTTTCAATATATTTAGATGCCCTGATTGTGGAAAACTTGCGTCAGTTGTCTGGCTTATGCGGTCGGTCGCGGGTTTATTCTCCAACCGGCGCCGGTCAGAAGCGCGGCACTCCGGATACAAGCGGGAGGTAGTTTGCCCGTATACGTAAATTCATCATTCTGGATCTCAGAGCTCTATAATAATTTTATGCGAATGGCTTTTTAATTTTTTGAGGTACTTTTCCGTTAGCATGGACTCCGGAAGGTTTCTCAGAATCAATGTGGAGTTAAACATCCTGGCGGTCTCGAGTAGGGTCTCGATATCGTCCTGATGCTTCTTTGCGTCTATCGAAACATTAAACCCTATGTGCAGAAGCTCGATTGCTTTGGATAAATCCTTGTTTTCTGCCATGAGTTTTATCCTCCCTTTTAATAATAATGATGAATCAGAATTCGGAAAAGAAAAGCCCGGCAGCATTTTAAAATACAAATAAATGGGAATGTGCTCCGATTTGCGAGGTCGAAAAAAGCCATTCCTCGTCTAGTATATGTCTTGTTTAACCGTATGCGGCAAATAACACGGGAGGTCTTTCTGACTTGGAAAACGAAACCTTAAAAGAAGCGGTTGAAGTAATAAACACCGAGCTTGTGTTCCCGACTCATACGAATCACTACGGTACGATATTCGGGGGGAGGGTGCTTGAGCTGATGGACATGACGGGAGCGCTTGCGGCGTGCGTTTTGCTAACGAGGACGCCGTCACTGCGTCAATCGAGGCCGTGGATTTTAAAAAGCCCATACAAACGGGCGACATAGTTGAGCTCAAGGCAAAAGTCATCTATACGGCCCGCACCTCGATGGTGGTCAAGGTCGACGTTTTCAGGGTCGGCAAGCTGAGTCCTGGCAAGGACTTTACCTGCAGGGGATATCTCGTGTTTGTGGCCGTGGACGCAAACGGCGAGCCGAGACCCGTCCCGACGCTAAAGCTCATAACCGAAGAGGACGAGAAATTCTGGAAATTAGGCGAGAGGATAAAAAACAGAAGCAGGGAAAGACACGCGCAGAATGAAGAAGATTTTTGAGTGACCGTTCCACATAACATCTAAAATGCGCCATCCAGTTCGACTGCCACCATCCATTTCGCTCTCTTACTCGGGCATCTGGGATTCCATTTCTTCGCACGTAACTTTCGGACTCGATTCCTGTCCGGCGGCGCGCTCGCAGCTGTATGTCCTGCCCTCGCATAACGCGGTCCAGGTCGCGCTGCCGTCTGAATGCTCTACGTGCTCAATTATCTCTATCTCGTCCGAGGGGCAGGGTATCTGGGATACCGACTGATCCTGCATTGATTGTATAACGTACGGATTTCCGCATGAAAACATAACGATTGCGAATATGGGAACTATTAGTAACTTCTTCATGCCATCACCTTCCTCTATTCGATTGGATTGTAAACCCGGGCATACTTTGCAATCCCGGTCAATCATAATAAGCTAGAATGATAATATTTTCAATTTCGGAGGAGTAGTTCCGCTCATGAAAGCGATTCAGTTGAATAAGATCGGCGGCCCGGAGGTTCTTATGATCTCCGAAGTCACGGACCCCAAGCCGGGAAAGGGGGAGGTTCTTGTAAAGGTTAGCTTTGCGGGAATCAATTACGCCGAGATACTGTCGAGGAAGGGCCTTTACGGCTGGGCTCCCAAGCTGCCCTACATATTGGGTATGGAATGCTCCGGCGTAGTAGAGCAGGTCGGGGAAGGCGTGGACGAATCGCGCGTCGGACAGAGGGTAATGGCAGGCGCAAAATACGGCGCGTACGCTGAAAAGATAGCCGTTCCGGAGGAAAACGCTCTCCCTCTGATAAATGGTTTCAGCATGGAAGAGGGCGCTTCTTTCCTGGTTAACTATCTGACCGCGTGGGTGTCGCTTTTCGGGATGGCGAAGATTCGTCCTGGGGAAAAGGTTCTTATTACCGCCGCTGCCGGAGGGGTAGGGACGGCTGCTGTACAGCTCGCTTCCTGTGCGGGCTGCGAGGTATACGGGATGGCGGGTAGCCGGGAGAAGCTCGACCTCGTTAGATCGCTCGGCGCGGCGGAGGGGTTTAACTACAGGGATCCCGACTGTTTTAAACAATTGATCGCCGCGAGCGGGGGCGTGGACGTAGTTCTTGAAGTTGTCGGTGGAAAGGTGTTCAGCCGCGGACTCGATGCGCTCAATCCGTTCGGGCGAATGGTGGTCGCGGGGTTCGCGAGCCTTGACCTGAATAAGTGGAACCCGCTGTCGTGGCTCAAGACGTGGAGGGACATGCCCAAGGTGAAAGTGGGCAGGCTGGCGGAGAGGTCGATCGCCGTCATGTCGTCTCACCTCGGATACCTACTCGAGCGTGAGCCCGGCAGGATGGGACAGCTTTACGCGGACTTGAGCGATTTTGTAATAAAGTATGACATTAAGCCTCTGATTGGCAGAGTGTTTCCCTTATCTGAGGCAGGCGCGGCTCATGGTTATATAGAGTCGAGAAAGAGCGTCGGAAAGGTATTACTAAAGCTGTGAGTCGAGTAACAATAGATGGAATAAAGATGACCTTGAAAAATCACGGATGGTTTCAAAGACGTACGGATCGGACTTCCGCGCGGATTGACTACGACCGGGCTACGCCATCTCCTCTTTTCCCGATACGAGCCTGTTGAGTATCTCCTTCTGAATGTTCTCGATCTCGCTCCTTACATCGTTTATCTCGTCGGTGGGCTTTCCTCTCTCCTTGAATTCCTGGATCAAATCGTCAAGCCTGGACCCTATGTGTTTCAGCTTTGTCTGAGCTTCTATGTTGGCTTTAATGAGCATTTCCTCGTTTTCCCACTCGCGCTGAGAATACTCGTCCAGCTCCTTCGCCTGGATCAGCAGCTCTCTCAGCCTGTCCCTGTAGCCGTGGAGCGATTGGTGTATTACGCTCTGCACCTCCGTCCTCTCGCCGGGCTCTCTCCAGAGCACGTTTTCCAGAAATCTGAGGTCTTCTTCCGATACCTGATCCCTGCCTGAAACGTACGCGCGCGCCTTGAGCAGCGAGACGGACTGCTTGAACCTTCTGTCGGACGGCGTAATGCCTTTCTTCCCGAGCTCTTTTCTGATTCGTGAGATGAGCTTCAGCACGGACGAAGGAACGGAGACCTTTTCCGCCTCCTCCCTGCAGGTCTCGAGCTCCTCGGGCGTTATCATCAGGCTTTCATCTTCCGAATCTCCGGCAGCAAGCATCTTCAGAAATCTGAAATCCTCTTTTATGTAATCGACCACGTATCTAAGCAGAAACCTGTCGTATAATGCCTCCAGCTCGTCCTCCTCTGAAGGGAGCTCATTGCTGGCGCCGAACAGCGAGATGAGAGGTATTTCGAGTCTTTCGGTCCCGTTATAGAAAACCCTTTCGTTCATGATCGTGAGGAGCGTATTTAAAATCGACGAGCTGGCTTTAAAGATTTCATCCAGAAACGCGATATGGGCTTCGGGGAGCTTCCCGCCGGTCACCCTTCTGTATTCATCGTTCTCGAGACCTTTCAGGCTTACGGCGCCGAACAGCTCCTCCGGTGTGGTGAATTTAGTCAGCAGCCACTGAAAATACCGCGCGCCGTTAATCTTTCCGCACAGCTCGTTCGCAAGCTGCGATTTTGCCGTTCCTGGCGGCCCGATGAGGAGAAGGTGATTTCCCGTTATAAGGGCGCATACGGCCCCCTCGATCACTTCGTCCCTCTCCAGATACCTGCTCTTTAACACGTCCCGGATGTTTATGATCTTATCTACAGTTCTTTCCATGTTACTATGTCTACCGATGGCTGCTGGCCTCCCTTTTTCTTGATCACGGCCTCGATCACTCTCTTCGTGGGATTTTCCTCACCGAGACTGCCGACGGCTGTTACGGAAAAGACTTCACTGTTGCCGCTGCTGATAGCGACCCCCACGAGTCCGGCGCTTATTTGAGCATTGTCTCCAATGTCGCTGACTATATCCCGAGCCTTACTTCGGGTGACAACCGGATCTTCCTCTCTTGCCGCTATGATCTCGTCCGCTGCCTGCTCCGCCAGATCGTCATCTATCTCGGAGTCATCTTCGTAACGTCCCGCTCCCTCTATTGCCGGCACCGCGGAACCCTTGATCGCGGCCATTAACACCACCTTGGGAGCGGTGCTCAGGTTTATTTTCTTGTCGTCCGGGTAAACGGTAACATAATTTTTAATCTTGTTGAAAAATTCATCGTCCATGCCGTCTATCATGAGTATCTCTTCAAGGGTATCAAGAGGGCCGTCTTTTATCCTGTAGGGCGTCTCCAGGCTCGCATAGAAATCTCCGTTCGCGCCTCCCGGATTCTGATCGTTGGGCGCGCCTTCGAGAGGAGCGTCGAGCCAGTTTATGAGACTCGCAATAAATCGATCCGACTTGCTGCTGTCTATATCCAGAAATCTGAACAGCTCCGTCAGTTCTTTTAAAACCTGATTGTCTATCCTGTTGGACGAGGGACTTACAAGCGCGTTGAGATTTATCTTCGAGCGCTCGTCCACTACGGTAACGGACGCGCTTCCTTCCCCGACGGGAAAGTACGGGACATTGATAGCCCATGTTCCCTCGGAGTTTTTGTCCTGTCCTGAAAGAGGGGTTGATATTTGCGAAAGCTCTTCCAGCGATCTCACCTTCAGAGTGCCCGAGGCTATATGTATTCCCGATTTGGCAATATAACGCGCTTTTATCTCGTCTCTGGTGTTAGAGGATATTTCCGTGTCTATCTGCGTGAAATATATAAGATCGGTGACGAGTATCATTAGTATCGCCAGTACGATAATGACGATTACAAGTACAATCCCTTTTTCCGATTCTCTGTTTCGCATTGTGTTTTTCATCTCGGTCCGCTCATGATTTTTTGATTATAATGTTTAATGAAAGTTTCCGTTTCCCTGTTTAGTCTAAATTACACTCGGTATTACAACCAGCGTACTAAAAGTTATGTTTTCCCCCCTCGGATTTCTCAATACCAATTCAATATTGACGGCCGCCGGGAGGGAGGCCGTCTCGTTTGAATTCCATTCGTACGTAAACTCACCCGTGTCGTCGCCCTGACCGGGATTGGTCAAATAAGAAATGTTAAACCCGGCGATCCTCTCTGATATCGGATATGCCGTCCCGCCGTCTTCGTTTTCTATAGTCGGGTTGTCCTTTCTCATAAGCGCAAACAGGTCGGTTTCGGGAACAGGCTCGAGATAGTAGCTGATTTCGGTCTGGTCCGATTCCCTTGAGTTCGGGCTCGGCGTCCGCGACAGGGCGGTAAAGCTCAAACCGCTGTAATCCCCGTCTCTCACTCCCAGAAAGAAAGGCAGTGTTATGTTCGACTCGTCCGCATTGACCAGTCCCCTCGGGAATGCCGTAACCAGGTCTTTTGTCATCTTGGACATTACTACCCTCGCTTCGTGATAGAGCTCGAGCTCTTCCTCTATCCTTTCTTTCGCCTTGACGATCTGAAAGAAAGACGCGTAGAGCACCGTCAGTACGATGGCGCCGATGAACACGGCGACAAGGACCTCTATAAGCGTAAATCCGCCGTCAGATGTCCGATACCGCCGTTGCGACTGTAAATTCATTGTTTCCCTCATTCCAGGTAATTGTCAATATCACGATCCTGATCTCTGCTCCCAGCTGCTCTATGTTGTAGGGCTGCACCGAGAGATACCATTTGAAATCCGGTGCCTCTTCGAACACGCCCTCCTCCGTTCCTATCTCGGGATATCCCTCGATCTCGATTTCTCCCATCTTTTTCTGTGCCAGAAAAGAGGCGATAGAGAGATTTTTCGATTGAGATGCGAGTACGAGATTCTTGTTAACCGCCCCCAATAGTATCGCCAGCGTTGAGCCGATAATAGCGACCGCTATTATAACTTCCAGCAGCGTAAACCCGTGAGCCTCTCCCGGGCCTTTTCCTCGGATATTATTGCCTTGTATCATCGGAGACAGATTATTCCCTCCTCAGAAGCTTTACGTATTTGTCGTATATCCTCGTACCGCCGGTATAGGGTTTTGTTTCGAGCGTATAGTGATCTTCGTTATCCGTAACCAGGTGTATTGCTGCCGGTTCCACAAATCCCGTGGGCAGGAATAATATAAATTCGGGTTCTTTGTCGAGCGTGCTTCTACCTACGCTTCTCTCCGTAATCACGTCCTGGAAATGTACGCCGTTCGGAAGTCTTTTCCTGCTGTGCATGGGGTTGCTGGAGATCACGTACTCGTTGTTGTTGAGAAGCTCTATCCAGTACTCGTCGTTGTCTACGTCGAAGACGAGGCGGTATATGTTTTTTTTGAACGCCGCCTCGTTGTACAGATATTTAATAGTCGCGCTCAGATTCCGTGAGGCGCTTTTGATGTTTAACTCGGTTCCGCTCTTGAGTTTCGGGACCGCTATATATACGAACGTCGCGATGAGAATAATAACGACCAGAAGCTCGATAAGCGTAAATCCTTTCTCACGGTTCATCTTATGGTACGGCTTGAGAGGTCGTCCTCCGTCTGCTGAACCGCGTCTTCACCGATGGATATAATCTCATATGTGCCGTTCCCGGTTTGATCGGGCCCGACATATACGAATTCGTTCTTCCAGCCGTCGAGCGGAACCTGGTCTCCGTCGAGGTATCCGTCCCTCGCGTAGCAGCACGGCTCCCTTCCCACGGTGGGCTGTTGTATCAGTGCGTTCAGTCCCTGCTGTGTCTCCGGATAAAAGCCGTTGTCCAGCTTGAACAGCTTGAGGGCGGACTCAAGATTCTTGATCTGAATTTTGGTTTCTTCTTTTTTTGCCTCGCCGAACCGACCTATGACGTTCGTACCTACGATGTAGGCCAGCCCCGCAATAATCAGAAGCACGACCATTATCTCAATCAGTGTAAAACCTCCTTGCGCTCTCATATATCTTATACCTCCTTGTTATCCTATTGTTGATGTCAAATTGAATATAGGCAGCAGAACCGCGAACACTATAAATCCCATTACGGCGCCGATAATAACTATCATAATCGGCTCGAGGAGCGATGTCAGGGTCGAGACCATGGTCTCGACCTGCTGATCGTAGATGTCCGCTACCTTCGTGAGCATCTGCTCCATCTCCCCCGTCTGCTCTCCGACCGCTATCATCCTGGTGACCAGCGGAGGAAAAACTCCGCTGTCCCTGAGCGGACCCGCGAGACTGGCGCCTTCCCTGACGTTCGTTCTTACTTCCTCAAGCGTCTTGCCGTAAACTCGGTTTCCCATGACCGCCTCTCCAATCGTCAGCGCGTCGAGTAGCGGGATGCCGCTTGCGAGCAGCGTGCCCAGAGTTCGGGTGAATCTCGATATGACTACCATCGAGGTAATCTTGCCGAAGACAGGCAGTTTAAGGGATAGACGGTCAAAGAACATCCTGCCCCGCTCCGTCTTGTTAAAGCGATAAGCCGCGAATACCAAGATCGGTATGAAAATCAGGAGCAGAAGTAGATTATTGCTTAAAAAACCGCTCACGTTTATTAGTATAACCGTCATTACGGGCAGCGCTTTCTCGCTGTCCTCAAAGATCTTCGCTATGCGGGGGATTACATAAGTCATCGTGAAAAACAGAACTCCGCCGCCGATAAAAAACATGAATATGGGATAAATAAGAGCGCTTCTTACCTTGGAAGTAAGCGCGGCCTGTTTTTCCAGGAAGTCCGCGAGCCTTAGTAGCACGATGTCCAGGGTTCCGCTTGCCTCTCCCGCCCTTACAATGTTGATGTAGAGATCCGAGAATATGTTCTTGTGCTCGCTAAGCGCGTTCGCCAGTGAGCTTCCCTCGCTTACTCTGTCCTTGACCTGCGTTAATACCTGTCCGAGCCTCGCGTCCTCTGTCTGCTCGGAAAGCGCGCTGAGGGAGGCTTCGAGAGGAAGTCCCGCCGAGATGAGCGTTGAAAACTGCCTCGTGGTAACGGCGAGCTCCGATATGTTGATTCCTCTGAACGGTATGAAGCTTCTGGATTTCCCCTGCTTTACCTCGTTCAGGGAAGACAGGAACACGCCCTGCCGTTTTAGCTTGTCGGTCGCTCCTTTGGCCGAGTCGGCGTCAACTATGCCTTGCACCGTTTTTCCGGTTTCGTCTATAGCCTTATATTTATATACTGGCATGGTTAGTTAAATGCGGATGCTGGGATTGGAAAATACGATATTTATATATATTTCTTTAAACAATGCTTTCCTCTTCCGTAACCCTCATAACCTCGTCTATTGAAGTTAACCCCCTGCGGACTTTCTCCGCCCCGTCCATTCTGAGCGTAGTCATACCGTGCTCTATGGCTTTTCTCTTTATCTTCGTCGAGTCTACCTGACCCAGCGTGAGGTTCCGTACGTCATCGTTTATCAGGAGCATCTCGAATATCGCGGACCTGCCGCTGTACCCCATGTCGAAACACTTGTTGCACCCCTTCGCCTTGTAAAGTACTCCGTCATCGAGCTGGTCGCGCCTGAGACCGATTTTATGCAGCTCGTCCTCGTGCGGGTCGTACGGCTCTTTGCATTCTTTACAGAGGAAGCGAAGGAGTCTCTGCGCGATTACCGCCATAAGTGAAGAAGCCACGAGGAAGGGCTCGATCTCCATGTCTATCAGCCTTGTAATGGCGCTCGCGGAATCGTTCGTATGGAGCGTGGAGAAAACCAGGTGTCCCGTTAGTGAGGCGTGAATCGCGATATCCGCCGTTTCTTTATCTCTGATTTCACCGACGAGTATTACGTCCGGGTCCTGACGAAGTATCGATCTGAGCCCGTTTGCGAATGTGAGATTAACCTTTGGGTTCACCTGTATCTGGTTTATGCCCTGAATCTGGTACTCGACCGGGTCTTCGACGGTAATGATTTTTTTATCCGGTGAATTAATTCTTTCGAGCGCCGCGTAGAGACTGGTCGTTTTACCGCTGCCCGTGGGTCCCGTAACCAGTATGATGCCGTGAGGACGGCGAATCAGCACTTCTACGGTATCGAGTTTTTTTCCTTCCAGCCCGAGATCCTCCAGGCTCAGCAGCACGGATGAGCGGTCCAGAAGCCTCATCACAACGCTTTCGCCCCAGGTGGTCGGCACGGTCGATATACGAACGTCCACGTCCCTTCCCGCTACCTTCACGCGTATCCTTCCGTCCTGCGGCTTTCTCTTCTCGGCTATGTCGAGCTCGGCCATGATTTTTACCCTGGAAATGATCGAGGCCTGAAGTTTTTTCGGCACAGATGTTATTTCATGCAGTATTCCGTCCTTTCTGTACCTGACAGAAAGCTCTTTCTCGAAGCACTCAAGGTGAATGTCGCTTGCCTTCTCCTTCACCGCCTGGAACATGAGAGAGTTGACGAATCGTATGATAGGAGCTTCGTCCTCGGCGTCGAGCAGGTCTTTGGGCTCGTGAATGTCGTACTCGGAAATTCCGACGGACTCGTCCTCGATCCCTTCGCCTACTTCTTTTCCGCGCTCGTATACCCTGTTTATACTGTCGAGCACGACATGATTCATCGCCAGCACCGGATCTATCTCGTGACCGAAAAGTGACTTTATCTCGTCCAGGGCGTATAGATCCAGCGGAGGGGCAAATATTATTACGACCTTGTCGTTTCTCATCTGAAACGGAATGATCCTGAACTTTTTCGCGAAGCTTATGGGTAGAGTCTTTATCAGCTCGGGGTCTATGTCTTTCTCGGAGATGCTGAGCGTATACGGCAGCTCGTAGAATTCGGAGAGAACCTCCAGCATATCCTGATCTTCAAGGATATTGGATTTGATCAGCGCTTCTTCAACGCTGTCTCCGTTCTTCGCCAGAAGCTCGTCGATTTTAACAAGGGCTTCCGGATTCTTCTCACTTATTATTTCCTGAATACTTTTCATGGCGTACTAATTTTATCAGTTGTCTTCCTCTCTGTTGAAACCCCTCTCCTGTAAAAGCATATTACGTCTCTGCCTTTCTTCAAGTATACGCTGCATGTCGTATTCGTTTTCGACTATTCTTGGAGTAAGGAGAATCATCAGATTAATCTTCTGGCTCTGCCTCTGTTTGAACTTAAAGAGGTTCCCGAGCACGGGGATTCTGCCGAGAACGGGCACCCTGTTCTGCAGAATGCTCTCTCTGTCCTGTACGAGGCCGCCAATTACGATAGTCTGTCCGTTTTTCACGACTACGGAAGAATCAGCCGTTCTCGTCGTAGTGGCAATACCGAACTGAGCCGTGTTTAGTCCCTGTACGGGCGTATCCCTGATTGCCGAAACCTCGGTCAAAATATTGAGGTTCAGAAAATCTCCTTCGCTTATCTGAGGCGTAATCGACAGTCTTATACCGACCGGCTCACGTTGAATCGTCTGAACCGTGACGCCGCTGTCTCCCACGGTGCTTCCGGTGGGGAACGGTATTACGTCCGCGACGATAATTTCAGCAGGCTCGTTATCCGTGGTAATAATGCTTGGCGTTGAGAGCACGTTTACGTCGGTAAGCGAGGTAAGGGCCTGGAAAAGCGCGCTGAAGGACGGAATAGGAGGAATCGGTCCGGAGCCGTCGACGTCCACTTCCTCGCCCACGACGCCGAGGAAAAGACCCGACAAGCTGCCCAGCAGATTAACCGAGGCCTCTGGGTCCGCCGCTACGCCGAGCAGGCTGGGAACGCCGGGCAGTACGGTTCCTCCAAAGCCGAGCGTGCTGTCGTTTACCGTGAATCCGATACTGAGGTTGGTTCCGAAAGACCTCAGCTTGTCCAAACTTACCTCCAGTATCGCGGCCTCGACGAATACCTGCTTTCTCCTTACGTCCAGTTCTTTTATAACTTCTTTTATAGTTTCATAGTCCCTCTTTGAGCCGATTACTATAATGGAGTTCGTAGAGGGGTCTGCCGTTACCCTGAGCTCGTCCGTCTCGGCTACGACGGCGGTTCCTATCGACGCTCCCCGGTCTATAGCCTGACGGGACAGTGCTGAAGATGTGCCTCCCGTCGTACTGGTGCCAACCCCCGTAATACCGCCGGTAACTCCGCCCGTTCTCTGGCCCCTGTTGAAAGTCGATCCGCCTCCGCCTGTGGAACCTCCGAACAGGCTTGCCAGCACCGCGACTATCTGCTCCGCGTCCGCGTTCAGTACCCGGATGACGTATATGCCCTCTTCCGGCTCGTCGGTTTCCACGTCGAGAATCTCAACCACAGCCTTTATTTTCTCCATGTCGTCGGGATACGCGATAACTATCAAAGAGTTCGTTCTCTCGTCGGTAATGACCTTGAAACCCACTGCCGAGTCCGACGTGGATTGAGATGTAATATTCGCCTCCGAGCGGGCTTGTTCACTTCCCGGTATATTCCGCGAACGGGTCGTGGACCGTCTCTGGTTCGTTTGTGTGGTTCTTCTGGGCTGCGTACCAGTTGTACTCGACGAGCTTATGTTTCCGAATATCTCTATCAGCTTCGTAGCCACCTCGGCAGCGTCCGTATTATGTATTTTTATAAATTCTATTTCGGTCTCTACGTCAAGGCTCTCGATGATTTTCAGAATCCTGTTCAGGTTGTCGACGGTCTCGATAATGATGAGCGTGTTCGTGGCGGGATATACGACTATGTCCCCTTCTCTCGATATCAGGGGTTTCATTATGTTTGCTACGTCGCTTGCCTGTACGTTATCGAGCTGAACGACTCTTGTTATGTAGCTGTCCGATGATGCACTGGGCTTGGTGCCGAACTCCGTCGGTATGCTCGTGATCTTTATATCCCTCTTGGGAACGATGATGTTCGTACCGTCTTTTTTGACTACGGAGAATCCGTTCAAGCTCAAAACGGTTTCGAATAGTCGCATTGCGTTTTCCTTTTTAAACCCTCCGGGCGCAATAACGGTTATTTTCTTCCCCTTTACGGATTCGTCGAGTATGAAGCTTTCACCGGTAATCTCGCT
>Ga0307426_1000061_pt1 | contig 59582 bp, 57 predicted proteins | sample SalMarWE160340MG_FD_202165 | JGI IMG/M metagenome (GOLD analysis project Ga0307426, IMG submission 202165) | Salt marsh sediment microbial communities from the Plum Island Ecosystem LTER, Massachusetts, United States - WE1603-40 | ecosystem: Environmental > Aquatic > Marine > Intertidal zone >... | reverse complement strand
TAGCGTCGGGCGTAGGTGTCGTGCGTCAAAGGCGGCCCTCGGAAACGAGGGGTGGAGCAAAAAGGCCGCTCAAAAATCAAAACTGAGCCGCGCGATCCAGGACAGCAGGGTTTTGCAACACATTCTATCGACAAACAGACGATCTCAGACGCGATCGACGCGCTGATGGGGTCCAAGCCCGAGGCGGGCATTCGAAACATCCAGGAGGGCGGTCGTCCCGCCAACGGGAAAAAGGGACGGGCCACCCAAGTGGGCAGGTGCGGACCCACCTCGACGGCTAGTGGTCGCCCGGCGCGCCGACTGTTACGATTTTCTTAGTTGGTGCTGCCGCAGCGTTGCGGCCTTCGCCGCGGCGATGCAGCAACGGACGAGGGCGCGTGCCGACGTTGCTGCAGACACATGCGCCGCCCTTAAGGCCTCAGGAGCTCGGTCAGTCATGCGACCACCCGAGACACCGATCACGCCAACCGTTGTCTTCGATCTCGACGGCACGCTCGTGCACACCGTGCCGGATATCGCCGTCGCTCTCGACACCGCGCTTGAGCCCTACGAGGTTGCGCCGACGAGTGCCGCCGACGCGGCCACCATGATGGGCGACGGATTGAGCGAATTCTTCTGGCGCGCGCTGGTGGACAAGCGGCTCAAACTGCCGGCCTCGGAGGCCTACGCGGCGCGCGAGCGCTTCATCGAGGTCTACGCTCGCTCGCCCGCTCAGCTGTCGGAGGTCTACCCCGGCGTGCGCGAGCTTCTGCGGGAGCTGCGCGGCCGTGGCGTGCGCACGGCGGTGTGCACCAACAAGATCGAACAGATTGCCGTGGACATCCTGGAGCGTCTCGAGTTGCGCGATTATTTCGATGCCGTGGTCGGCGCCGGCGACGACCGGCCGATGAAACCGGATCCGCGTCCCCTGCTGGAGGCGGTGGCGCGCGCAGGCGGCCGTATCGAGCGGACGCTTCTCGTCGGGGACACGGGCGCCGACAACGGCGCGGCGATTGCCGCGCGTACGCCCGTGATCCTCCTCGACTACGGGTACAGCCACTTGCCGATCAGCGCGCTGACATACGGCACCATCGTCGACAGCCCGCAAGACCTGCGTGCAGCGGTCATGAAGTTCGTGGGCCCCAACCGGATGCCCGTTGCGGATCGCGACGTGCCGCCCCACTGGTCGACCTAGCCGTCCGATCGCGGCGATACTCAGCAGGCAATTACGGGAGCAAGCCCGAACTTCGCCCGCGCCATGCGACAGGCCTCGTCGCCGGGCGCGCAGGCGCGGCACACCTCCGGGCGCACGGCGTAGATCGCACACGAGGTTGACGTTCCGACGGCTCCCATCAGGGCCTGGCACCGTTCCCCATTGCAGCTAAGACCGACCTGGTCGTCGCGAACGTACTTGGCGGCGATACTCGCGATCTCGGCGTCGGACTCCGTCGTGAAGCGGGGCCAATCGCGCGAATACGCACAGCAGGCGCCGCAGGTCCGGCAGATGGCGAGGTCGGTGTCGGTCGCAGGCGCGGATGCGGCAAGCATCGGATCACGCCTTGCGCCGCTTGCGCGCCGCGTAGCGGGCGTCTCGCGCGGCCTTGCGTTGCGCGGCGAGTTCGGCCTGCTCGTTGCCATCCTGCACCTGCCGGGCTTCGCGCTGCTCCTTCTCCGCCCTCTCGCTCGCGGCTTGCTCGGCGATGAGGCGCAGCTCCTCGGCGCGCTTTGCCGCCGCCCGTTCGGCGGCACGACGCTCGCGTTCGGCCGCGGCCGCCTGCCGGGCGGCCCTTTGCTGCAGCACGATGGGATCGTCGGCCGCGGGCCTGGCGCGAAAGCGCGCCAGGTGGGCCTCCTTTGCGGATGCCGCCATCTTCAAACGTTCGCCGAACGTTGGTGTCTTGAACCCAGTCATCTCGCTCCGTCGTTGGTTCTGCTGTCGCACACACTGAAAGCCGCAGCCCTGTTCGCCCCGGCCAAGGAAAAAAGAGTACGGCGTCCGCACCTTGAAGGAACGGACGCCGCCGATGACAAACGCCGCGATGGGCGCGCCCGGCTGACGCCGGCGGGCCCGCTTGGCGGCGTTCTGGCTTAGGCTGCCTGGATGGTGCCGACGGCAAGCTTGCCGGTGCGGCGGTCCTCCTGGGTGTCGAAGGAGACCTTCTGGCCTTCGACGAGGCTGCGCATGCCGGCGCGCTCCAGGGCGGTGGCGTGAACGAACACGTCCTTGCCGCCGTTGTCGGGTGCGATAAAGCCGAAGCCTTTTTGGTCGTTGTAGAACTTAACGGTGCCCGTTTCCATGCGATATCCTTTCGTGAGCGTTGTTGCAGTCAAGCCGAACGAGCACGCGCAAGACGCGTCCTCCGGCCCGAATTGTCGATGTTTGGATAGGCACGGAACGTGCGCTCGGCAGAGTGCCCAAGCGTAGTGGCCCTATTGTCCGGCCAAAATCGATGCGTCTCGATATAACTTTTTGGCGCGCACCACAAGCATATCCTGATCTGCTCCAATTGCACGCATTAACGCCGTTTCAGCCCCCGCTGTCGCTTTGCTCGAGGGGATCGATCAACCGCGCCGCCTTGCGCGTTGTCCGCTCAGGCCGCCGAGCCGACGCCTGCTTGACCGCTAGACTGGCCCGCCAGCTCCACGCGGTTGCGCCCGTTGAGCTTTGCCCGGTAGAGCGCCCCGTCGGCCCGCGCGACCAGACCCTCCGCCGTTTCGCCCACCTTCAGCTGTGCGACGCCGAAGCTGCAGCTCATGGTCCCGACCTTGTCGAAGTGCGTGCCTTCGACGGCATTTTTCAGCAGCTCGGCAAACCGTGCGGTCATGGCCGCGTCCGAATGCGGCACGAGGATGGCGAACTCCTCACCGCCCCACCGCGCCAAGAGGTCGGTTGCGCGCATGCGCTGCGCGATGAGCGCCGACAGCTCGATCAGGACGTCGTCGCCGATCTGGTGGCCGTGGCTGTCGTTGATCTGCTTGAAGTGGTCGATGTCATAGAAGATGAGCGACAGCGGCGTGCCGAAGCGCCTTGAGCGCACAATCTCCTTGCCCAGGGCCTCGTCAAACTTGAGCCGGTTGGACAGCCCGGTGAGCGGGTCGGTCGTCGCCTTGTGGTCGAGCAGGCGCGCCAGCTCCTCCAGCGCCAGGCGGCGATCCATCTGCACGGTGTCGTGGACGGCGCGCTCGCGCGCGACGATGTAGATCAGCACCATGATGGTCGCCAGCAGCGTGATGGCGATACCCAGGACGCGGCTGGCAAAGATGCCTTCGATCGGCATGAAGATCACCAGCGACCAATCGGACCCGGCAACGTGACGCTGGCGTACATAGACGGCATCGCCTTCGACGTTGGCCCAACTGCCATCCTCCAATCCCGTCTGCAGGATCGGATCGGCGTCGGCAGAAGGCGATTCAGGCCGCTGCGATCGCGAGGCGCCCGCCTGCGGCCACAACCACCTCAGCTTCAAGTCGGGCCTGTTGCTGAGGGTGACGATGCCCTGCGGATCGACGAGAAACACCGGAAAGGTGAAGGCCGCGAGGTTAGCGTCGAAGCGCTTCAGCGAGCGCTCGAGCATGGTGACGCCGACAATGTCGCCTGCCGGGCCGCGCACCGGATAGGCCGCGATGTACACGGTCTCTATGCTCGTCGCATCGAACTTGAGCTCGTGGACGGGCTCTCCGGCCAGTGCCCGGCGAAAATCGGAGCCGGCGGCATAGCCCTGTGCGTCGCCGGGCTGCCCGCGGCCCGAGAACGCCACCAGCGTTCCGGATGTATTGAGGATGTAGCCGCGCCGCGCCCCGGCCGCGTCGATGCCCAAGGTGAGGACGGACCCGACAGCAGCCCCGCCGGCCTGCTGCTGAGCCGTCAGCAGAGATAGAACCGTAGGCGAGCCCGCCACCGATCTTGCGACGGCATCGACCGGTGCGGTCTCACCCGACAAGCTCGCCGCGAGCAGATCGAGATCGCTTTGCGTTTCCTGGCGCAAATGCTGCTTGTGCACCAACCCGAAGTACTCGGTGAGCCCCCAGCCGAGCAGCAGGATCGCCCCCATGACGACGACTGTGGCGACGAACTGTTTGTGCAGATACCGCGTGTAGCGCGCCGAGGCGACCTCGGCGATCAGCTTCTGCCCCCAGATCCCCCAGATCGCCACGGCGATGCAACAGGCCAGCGTGCCGCGGACGAGCTGGATGGGTACGCCGGTCCTCGCCAGAAACCATTCCTGGTTCACGGTATCCGCCGGCCACAAGGGCGCGAAGGGCACGATCGCCCCCGCAGCGATGGCGTAGAGCGCGAACCCCACCGCAGCGATAACCGCTAGCCGTCCTGCCGGACCGAAAAACGCTTGGGCATGTATCAGGAACACGGTGCACGCGCCCAGCGAGCCGATAATTCCCAGGCTGTAGCGCGCGATGGCGTTGGCTTCGTTCAAGCCCTGCATTGCCCCGCCCAGCAGGACGAGCGACAACAAGACTAGGTAGATCCATGGCCCGGGAACCCAATACTTCTGTCGCGCGAGCTCCTGGCGGGCAAACTCCACGAGCAGCACGTACGAGGCGGTCATCACGGCGGTACGCAACGCCGCGAAGGACACGTTGTCGCCCACCACCAGCGCGGTCAGCTCCAGCCACTCGCCCGCACCGTGCACGAGCCCGAACAGGCCGAGCAGATGCCAGGACTGGCATCTCACCGCATGCTTGGCGATGGCAAAGCAGGTGACGCCGAGCAGGATCAAGGCCAGCCCGTAGAAGAACAGGATGAAGTCGGCTTGCTCGGCGAAGAAGGCTGCCATCACTCTCGGTATCGCTGCGCGCAGGGGATTTGCCCCATGCAATGGGGGTGCCCCTATGGTCCCCTGCCGAGGCTAACCAATGGATGGTTACGATTGTCCGTGCACAGAGCTGCACAATTGCTGTCAATTGTGAATGAACGTCTGGGAGGTCCTCAGCCTGCCACGCCGCGCAGACGCAAGACCAGGCTGCGCAGCCACGCCTCGCGCATTTCCGACGCTTGCGTCAGCTCGCGGATGAACCGTGCGCGCTCGTCCCTGTCGCGACCGCTGTCATAGTTGTCGAGGGCGAGGCGCAGGGCCCGCAGGCGATGATCGTCGCGACACGGCATGGTCGCATCGATCGACGCCCACCGCTTGAGCCAGTGCGAGGGTGTCACCTTCGCGTCGCTGTTGGCGATGAAGCCCCAGAAGTCGCCCGGTACCGACACGTTCTTGATCGGCGTCTTGGTTAGCGCCTTGACCCACGCCTGATGCTGCCACCAGCGCCAGACGTTTGGCCCAGCCGTCGACTGATGCGTAAGCCCCACGAAGCCGATGCGCCGCTGCACCACGTTCCAGTCGGCACCCTGCTGGTGCGTCCAGTGGTGCAGCAGCTCGACGAGGCGGCCAAACGTCTGGCCGGTAGAGACGACGTCAATGAAGCGCACCTGCTTGCCGTAGGTGGCGATCGCCTGGGGATCGAGCCGCTCCGACACGAAGTAGGCGAAGAGGGCATCGAGCTCGTCCCGGTGCGTCTTGGCGACCGCATACGCTGGCTCGTAGGGAGCCGAGAAATGGAAAAGCGTCAACGAGGGCGCGCCGGGCACCTGCGCCAGCATGCCGCTCAGGTAGTCGAACAGGCATTCCGGCGAGCGGCCGACGAACACGAGGTCGCTGTCGCCGGCGCGGGCCAATACCAGCGCCGCCGTGGTGCGCAGATGCTCGGCAAAGCCCGGGTACGTCTCGGCGGCGGCGACGTCCGCGAGGGCGCCGATCTGCTCGCGCTTGGCGAGGTTCCAGCGGAAAGGCTTTATGGGAGCGGCTTCATCCATGGCAGTCGCAGCGCGTCAGCGGTCGATCACGTCCGCTGTGCCGGAGCAACTGGTCAAGTTTGAGCCAAGCCGCCCTTTTGTACATTTGAAGGGATGATCACGCTGCGCATCTTGTCAGAGGGCGGGCCCGGTCCGACCTTTGATAGTGGCGGTCATCGCTGCCCGTTTCGCGCGCTGCCGGTCCCTGGTACCGGATCGGAAGCGCTCGCTGCGGCAGCACCAGTGGTTGCGAGAGTGTGGTTGCGAGGATGGCTGCCGCCGGATCAACAGCGATAGAGAGGGAGCATGACGCCACCGGGAAGTTGTGAGCGACCTCGCGCTGATGCGGGGTCACGGCTCGGATAGCGGAAGCTGCAGCATTCAGGCCACGCCATCCCGGGTCGATATCAACACAATCTGACGATCTTCACGCGAGGGCGGGATCCGGGCCCGGATCACAGAGCCTCGCCTCAAAAGCCCGGCGTAGGCTGGGCACGTTATCGATGACGAGCCCCGTCAGAGCGAACAGCGTGGCGGGGCTTCACTTCGTCCAGCGGCTTCTCGCGCGCTCCAGCTCAGCCACCACGGATTGCTTGACCTTCTTCCGCGGATCAGTCACTCGGGTGCCCGAGTGCAACGATCCTCCGAGCGCCGATGAGCATCCCCGAGCACAAGAAGGCCTCCAAAGCCGCAAAGCCGTCCGCGGCAGCGCCGTTTTGGGAGACCAAGCGTCTCGAGGAGATGTCGCGCGAGGAATGGGAGTCGCTGTGCGACGGCTGCGGGCATTGCTGTCTCGTCAAGGTCGAGGACGAGGATGCGGGCGAAATCTATCTGACCCGGCTCGCCTGCCGCCTGCTCGACATCGGCTCGTGCCGCTGCTCCGACTACGCCAACCGGCACGCGAGCGAGCCCGAATGCATCGTCATAACGCCTCAGAACGTGCGCGAGCTCACCTGGCTGCCGGGAACGTGCGCCTACCGCCGGCTCGCCGAGGGGAACGGGCTCGAATGGTGGCACCCGCTCGTCTCGGGCGACCCCGACACGGTGCATCAGGCGGGCGTGTCGGTGCGCGAATGGGCACGCAGCGAGAAGGGCGTGCGCGACACGGCGGTCGCGCGCTACATCATCGGCGCGGCGGGGTGAGGCGCTACACCGACCGGTCTGCTCACCGATCCGGTGTCCGGCACGCTGCGCGCCCTCGACAACCACGGTCCGATCGGCAACGAGCTCATCGCGTCGCCATGGAGCGCGCTCGCCAGGCAAAGGCGGACTGAGCGCGACAGTGCGGCGAGGCCGGTTAAGCCGCGACGCCTATCGTGTTTCCTTGCCACGACTGCGGCAAAGGAAACACCGATGTTTAGCACCTTATTAATTGTCATTCTCATTCCGGCCCCGTTCGGCGCGCCGCCGAGGGAACAGTGTTTATCATTTGGGAGCAGTGTTTCTCACACTCATGGTTCCGCTCGGCCGTATCCAGCTAGGCGACATTGACCGTACAAACTCGCAAACTGCTGAACGACCTCAGCCAGGCGTTCTGGCTCGTCCCCGGATTGATGGTGCTCGCCGGCGCGCTGAGCGCCTTGGCTCTCGTGCGCCTCGATCGCAGCGGTCTGATCCCGTTGCCGACGGACGGCGCCTTCTTGATCTACATGGGCGATGTTACGGGTGCGCGCACGCTCCTGGGAGCGATCATGTCTTCCACGATCGGCGTGGCCGGCACGGTCTTCTCCATCACCATTGCGGCGCTGGCGCTCGCGGCCGGCCAGATGGGGCCACGGTTGCTGCACAACTTCACGCGGGATCGGGGCAATCAGTTCACACTCGGCGCCTTCCTGGCAACGTTCGCCTTCGCGCTCCTGGTGTTGCGCAGCATACGCAACGAGGAGTTTACCCCGCATCTGTCGCTGAGCGTCGCAATCATACTGGCTTTCGTGTGCGTCGGCACGCTCGTCTGGTTTGTCGGCCACATGGCGAGCCGCATCAACGCCGAAACCGTCATCGACTTGGTGAGCGCCGACCTTGCCCGGGTCGTGCACCGGCTGACGACCGATAATGCACTCTCTGCGCCGCCCCCCGAAAGCTACTGGCACGGAGCGCAGCCGGTGCACGACCATCGCTGTGGCTACCTGCATCAGCTCGACGAGGACGGCCTGGCCGACTGGGCCGCCGCTCACGGTACGGCGGTGCGGCTCCTGGTCAAACCGGGCGACTACATCTTTCCCGGTGCCCCCATCGCCCTCGTCAATCCACCGGCCCAGGGCGCCGGCAAGGCAATACGTGTCGCCACCGCGCTCGCTCTGAACCGGAGCAGTCCCGCTGACGTCGAGTTCGCGGCGCGTCAGATCGTCGAGATGGCGGTACGCGCCCTGTCGCCCAGCGTCAACGATCCCAACACCGCCAGCAGCGCGCTCGATCACCTCGGCTCAGCGCTTTGCCGGATGGCGTCGCTGCAGCTGCCCACCGGCGTCTACAAGCGCAACGAGCGCGTCGTTCTTATGGTGCCGAGCGTCGACTACGCCGAGATCGTCGCAACCATGCTGCACAAGATCAGGCAGAATGCGGCGGGCAACGCCGCCGTGCTGGCCCATATCCTGGGGGTGCTGACCGCGGTGGCAAGCTGCGAGCGCGAGCCGACGCGGGTGGCCACATTGCAGGAACACGCCGATCTCGTGCTTGCCGACGCCGCGCGCACCGGCTTGGCACCCGCCGATGTCGGGTACATACGCTCCCGTCATGCCGACTTTGAAGCCATGCGCGATTCAGGGCAGCGGACGCTGTTGATCGCGCAGGGACGGTCAGCCCTTGCGCAGTGATGCCTCGACCTCGCGGGCGATGCCGGCGGCGTCCGCCACGTCCGCGTGCTCCAGCGCCGCGTTGTCGACGTAGGCGGCCTCGCTCCCCTTGGGCGCCCACTTCTCGCCCAGCACGCCCACCGCCGTCGGTCGCCCGTCCGGGCCCTCGCCGTCGCCGAAGTAGCCTTCGACGATCACGCCCTTGTCGCGGTACTCGGGGTCGCGCATCAGGATCTCGTGCAGCCGCGGCAGATTGTAATGCGGCACCGACGCCATCAGGTGGTGCGGCAGGTGGTAGTCCATGCCGAAGGGAAAAACCGCGTAGCGCACCAGCGGCCCGACCAGGAACACGCGCGTGTTGGTGTAGCGGCCGCGGTCGGCGTTGCCGTGCTGCACCCACTGGCGCAGGATCATGAACAGGGGAAAGGCCGTGAACACCGGCACCAGCCACAGCAGGGCGAAGTAGCCCCAGGCCGGCCCCCAGCCGGCGAGCTGCACCGCCGACAGGGCGCCGTAGAGCAGCGCCAGGTAGGTCACGCGCGAGATGCCGAGCAGGCGGATCGGGGTGACGGGGGCAAGCCGCGTTCCGGGATAGGCCGCGTCGGGCAGCATCCAGAGGATCGCCACAACGCCCAACCACATCACCGGCAGCACGATCGCCACCGCCGGGGCGTATCCCATCACGCTGAGAGGAATGACGATGGCCGGAGCGCCGATGGCGAACAGGATGCCGGCGCGAAGGGGACGGATCGTGCCCGGCCGGTCCGGATCCGAATAGGGGTTATGACCGCCGCCCATCGAGCTGTAGCGGGCGCGAGTGATGGTGTAGCGGAACAGGTTGGGCAGCCACAGCTGCTTCAAGAGCGCCCACAGCATCTCGACGTGGGTGATGGGAAAATCGAGCCAGTGGTCGCTCTCGTGCAGCTGCGAGATGTCGGGATCGCGCTCGGGGTCGTTGACGAACTGGTGGTGCGCCAGGTGGTGCAGCCGGTAGTGATAGGTCGTCGTCAGGATGGGAAAGGCCGCCAGCCAGTCGGACGCCAGCTCGTTGAGCGTGCGGTTGGCGAACAGCATGTAGTGCGTGCCTTCGTGGATGGCGCCGCCGAACTGATGCTGGGAGGCGCCGACGAAGACGATCGCTGCGAGCGTCGCGGGGATGCTCCACCACCAGGCGATGGCGCCCGACATGGCGGCCTCGTCGACCCACACCGCCCCGCCGATTGCCAGTGCGATGATGAGGTAAACCTGCGCCAGGTAGCGCCAGTTGGTGCGGTTGTCGCGCGCCTTGAGCGCCTGCACCTCTTGGGCCGTCTGACGCACGGGCCGCGCAAGGCCCGCGTCCGTCCCCCCGCCTCGCGCCGAAATCTCGGTATCCGCCACCGCCGCCATGGCAACCCTTCCCTTGAGATCCCTCGATACCGGTCCTGACGCAGCCGCCGAGCCCGCCAATGCATTCTGACAGAATGCGAATCAGCGATCCAATGCAATCGCAGGGTGCGGCGACATTTCATCGCGCCCGCAGGCCCGGGAATGTCGCCAAGCCACACCGGCTCAAAAGTTTTCTATTTCAGAAGCATTAAGAGCTGCTCTCACGGGCGCCGAAAGCTCTGGGCGCCGCCCCCCGATCCGGGCTACTTAAGCTCGTGCGCAAACCAAATGCCTTCAATCGAGCCGGGGGGAGATACGCGATGAAAACCAAAGCGCTCGCTGCAGAGTTTTTCGGCACATTCATGCTGGTCGCATCCGTGCTGGGCGCGGCGCTGTTCTCGTTCCCCATCGCCGGCATCCTCGGCGTCGCCCTTTCGATCGGGTTCACGGTCATGGCCATGATCTTTGCCGTCGGCATGATCTCGGGCGGGCATTTCAACCCGGCAGTGACGCTGGGTCTCGTTGCCGGCGGGCGCTTTGCCGCGGCCGATGCCCTGCCCTACATCTGCGCCCAGTGCCTCGGCGGCATCCTCGCGGCGTTCTTGTTCTACCTTGTCGCCGTCGGCAAGATCAGCGGTTTCGAGATCGGGACTTTTGCCTCCAACACCTATGGCGGCCCGGACGGCTACTCGCTGTTCTCGGTGCTGCTTCTGGAGTCGACGCTCACCGCCTTCCTGGTGCTGGTGATCATGGGCGTCACCTCGAAGCGGGCCCCCATCGGGTTCGCGGCCATCGCCATCGGCCTGACGCTGGCGGCCATCCACATCATGGCGATCCCCGTCTCCAACGCCTCGGTCAATCCCGCGCGCAGCCTCGCCACGGCCGTCATCGCGCTCGGCGAGCCCTTGGGGCAGCTGTGGGTGTTCTGGGTGGCGCCGATCGCCGGCGGCATGGCCGGCGGCCTGCTCGGACGCTGGCTGTTGGAGGAATGATCGCGAGATTACAGAACGATGACAGGCAGGCCTTGCGCAAATTGGCACAAAAGCGCGGCCCCACGCCACATCTTGCGGTTTTTCTTGCGTTTTTCACTCGACTGTGCGAGCAAACCCCTGGCTCGAGCGCAGGGGACGCGATTCCATTAGTCCCTTTTTGAGACCAACCCGTTTCTTTGCCGCATTCGGCGAATCCCCAATACCCCTGCGCTCCGTCACCCGCTGCCGCCAGAGGCGCTGGCGCGGGATGAAATGGAACGCAGATGGAGACGTTGACTTTTGGAAACCAAGACCTTCGCTGAGCTCGGGCTCAGCCCCAAGGTGCAGACGGCTATCGATGCCGCCGGCTATACGACGCCGACCCCAATTCAAGCCGCCGCCATACCCATTGCCGTGACCGGCCGTGATGTGCTCGGCATTGCCCAAACGGGCACCGGCAAGACCGCTTCCTTCGTGCTGCCGATGATTACGCAGCTGGAGACGGGGCGCGCGCGTGCGCGCATGCCGCGCTCGCTGATCCTGGCGCCGACGCGCGAGCTCGCCGCCCAGGTGGCGCAAAGCTTCGAGAAGTACGGGGTCAATCACAAGCTGAGCCTGGCCCTGCTCATCGGCGGGGTGTCGTTCGACGAGCAGAACCGCAAGCTCGAGCGCGGCGTCGACGTGCTGATCGCCACCCCCGGCCGCCTCCTCGATCACTTCCAGCGCGGCCGGGTGATGCTCATGGGCGTGGAGATCCTCGTCATCGACGAGGCCGACCGCATGCTCGACATGGGCTTCATCCCCGACATCGAGAAGATCTGCAAGCTCTTGCCGCCGCGGCGCCAGACGCTGTTCTTCTCCGCCACCATGCCGCCGGAGATCACGCGGCTCGTCAACCAGTTCCTCAAGAATCCCGAGCGCATCGAGGTGGCCCCGCCCGCCACCACCGCCAAAACCATCACCCAGCGCTTCCGCTACTGCGCCGACGGCGAGGACTGGGCCAAGCGCGAGGTCCTGCGCGAGCTGATCCGCCACGAGGACGTCAGGAACGCCATCATCTTCTGCAACCGCAAGGTGGAGGTGGCGATCCTGCACAAGTCGCTGGTCAAGCACGGCTTCCAGGCCGGCGCGCTGCACGGCGACATGGACCAGAAGAGCCGCACGGAGACGCTCGACAAGTTCCGCGCGGGCGACTTGATGCTCCTGGCGGCGAGCGACGTGGCCGCGCGCGGCCTCGACATCCCCGACGTGAGCCACATCTTCAACTTCGACCTGCCCTGGCAGCCCGACGACTACGTGCACCGCATCGGCCGTACGGGCCGCGCCGGCAAGGAGGGCAGCTCCACCTCGCTGGTCACCGCCGACGAGCTCAAGTCGCTCAAGGACATCGAGAAGATGCTGGGCGAGCCGGTCGTGTGGATCGGCACGCCGCCGACCGACGAGGACTACGCGCAGGCGGGAAAGAAGCGCCGGCGCGGTCGCGGCGGGGCTCAGCGTGGACGCGGGCCCGCTCCCGCAGCCCGCAGTCACGGCACGAGCCGGCACGGCGGCGAGAGCCGCCACGCGGAGGCGCGCGCACCGCAGCAGGCGCCCGAGCACACGCCGGCGCGAGCCGAGCGGTCCGAGCAGCCCAGGCCGCAGGCGCGCAGGGCCGATTCCCCCAGGCAAGAGCAGCCGCGGGGAGAGCATAGGGCCGAGAGCCGAGCTGAGCGGTCCCCGCGCCGCGAGGCGGGCGGAGAGCGCAACGGCCAGCAGCCGAGCAGCGCCAAGCCGCGGGCGGAGCGCGGGCGCGAGCGCCAGCCGCAAGCGGCGCCGAGGACCGGCTTTGCCGACAACGTGCCGGCCTTTTTGCGCAAGCCGGTGAGGCGCCCCGCCAAGGTCGCCAGCGAGTAGGGCCTGGTCGTGCCCCTATGCGGGGCCCTCACTTGGGCCTGCTAGCCGGGCGCACCGCTCACCATCCGCCGCATGACGCCGTCGCGCAGCACCGCCATGTGGTAGAGCGCGGCGGCCGTGTGCACGACGACGAGGGCGATCAGGGTGAACACCAGCGTCTCGTGCACCTCGCCCAGCAGGTCATGCAGCGGTGAAGCGGCGCTCACGAGCTGCGGCATGTCGATCAGACCGAACATCCTGACGGGAATGGGCTGATCGTCGCTGCCGGCGAGCATCCAGCCCGCGAGCACGGCCGCAAACGTCACGACGTAGAGCGCCCAGTGGACGCCGCGCGCAACGGTGCGCTGCCAGGCCGGCGTTCCCGGCGGCGGCGCTGGCTTCACGTTCATCGCGCGCCACGCCAGGCGCAGCACCATGAGCGCGAGGATGCTGATGCCGATCGAGGCGTGCAGGCTTTCGTAGTAGGGCCGCTCGGCGCGCGTGGGCACGTCATCCATCCAGAGCCCCAACCCGAACTGGGCCAGGATCATCGCGGCGATGCCCCAGTGAAACGTCCGCGCCGGCCAGCCCCAGCCCTCGCTCGTATTGCCGATCATGACAACCTACTCCACTGCGCAAAACCGGCCACCTTGTGACACCGCCATTATGGTGGCGACATGACCTGGGTCATGCGCGGCTGCGGCGCTTGGACCCGGGCTTGCGCTTGCCAGCGGGCTTGTGCGCCTGCGCGCGCCGGGCGACTGCAAGTGCCGCCGCGGCCCACGCCGACATCTCGTCGGCGTCGTCGAGCAGGCGCTCAGGCACGCGCCAATAGGGCAGGATGACGGTTTTGCCGCGCCCCTCATAGGTGAAGGGCCCGAGGCCTTCCGCCTCGTAGGCGCGCCTGGTCGCCTCGTCGGCCTTGAGGTAGAGCGTGTCGTCGGCGACGAGCCCGAACATGACCCCGTCGGCGTAGACGCCGGCGCCGCCGAACATGCGGCGCACGCTCACGGGTCCCAGCCCGCGCATGCTGTCCTTCAATAGCTCGATGAAACCGGCACTCGCAGCCATGCTCCATCATAGCTCAGGCAAGACCGGGGTGTCAGACCGTCTGGGTCAGATGGCGGACGCTCAGAACGAGCTGCCGGGCTTGTTGAGAAACTCCTCCTCCTCCGGCCGCGACGGGCGGTCAAGGATGGCATTGCGGTGGGGAAAGCGGCCGAAGCGGTCGATGACGTCCCTGTGGGCCAGCGCATAGCGCGTGAACTCGGGATCGCCGAGGGAGGAGATCAACGCCACCGCCCGCGCCTGATCGCGCGCGTCCTCGCTGTGCTCGAAGGGCAGATAGAGGAAGACCCGTCGCTCGGGAGAAAGCTTCTTGTCGAGACCTTTTTCGATGGCGCCGTGCGCCACCGCGCGCGCCAGCTCGTCGGTGGCGAACGCCTGCGGCGTGTCGCGGAAGATGTTGCGCGGAAACTGGTCGAGCACGATCACGGTGGCGAGCGCACGCTCCGCACTCGCCAGCGCGTCCCCGGCCGGCCACGTGGCCAGCACCTCGTAGAGAAGCACAAATCTGTCGCGGATCTGCCGATCGACGGCGGCGTCCTTGCCAAACCAGCCCGCGCGCCCAAGCTCCTCGAACCAGAAGCCGGTGACGTCGCCGATCCACTCCTCGCTGGCGGCGTTGACCGTCATCGCAATGCTAGCCGTCCTGCGCGAGCGCCTTCGCCTCGGCCGCCGGCACCAGGTTCACGCTCTCCCCGCAGCCGCAAGCGCCCTGCTGATTGGGGTTGTTGAACACGAACTGGCTCGCGAGCTTGTCGGTCTGGTAGTCCATCTCGGTGCCCAGCAGATACATGATGGCCGTGGGCTCGATCAGCAGCACCGCGCCCTCCTGCTCGACCACCTCGTCGTGCGGCTCTTTCTTGTCGGCGACCGTCATCGTGTATTCCATGCCCGCGCAGCCGCCCTTCTTGACGCCGATCCGCAGGCCGAGCGCACCCGGCTTCGCCTCCACGATCGCGCGCACGCGCGCGGCGGCGGTGTCGGTCAGGGTCACGACTTTCGGCATCATGCGCAGCGTTGGCATCTGGTCTCACCACAAGAGCTTCGTGTCATACATATAGTACATCGCCGGGCGACTGCCAAAGCACTGGCCTACCAAAGCACGGGCCCACCTTGGAATTAGAACATGTTGAGGGCGAGCCGCGCCTCGTCCGACATGCGGCTCATGTCCCAGGGCGGATCGAACGACATTGTGACAGTGGTGTTAGCGACGCCCGGCACCGCGTTGACCGCATTCTCGACCCATTGCGGCATCTCGCCCGCCACCGGGCAGGCCGGCGCCGTCAGCGTCATGGTCACGGCGACGTTGCGATTCCCGTCGATGGCAACGTCGTAGATGAGCCCCAGCTCGTAGATGTCGGCGGGGATCTCCGGGTCGTACACGGTCTTCAGGGCGGCGATGATCTCCGCCCTGAGGCGCTCCTCCTCCTCGGGCGGCAGCGCGGAGGCCGCAGCCGCGGGGGCACCATCGCCTTGCGCCGGCGCGGCGGCGGGCTCCGCCTTGTCCTCGAGCGGGGCCGCGGCGACACCTTGATCGCGCTCTGCAGGTTTGCCTTCCATCTTTCACTCTCCGAGGGGCGTTCCCTCTTCTTAGGTGAACAACTCGTGGGCGCGTTTGAGTGCCTCGACCAGCGCGTCCACTTCCTCTCTGGTGTTGTACATGGCGAACGATGCCCGGCAGACCGCGGTGACGCCGAGGCGCTCCATCAGCGGCTGCGCGCAGTGGTGGCCGGCGCGTACGGCGACGCCAGAGCGGTCGATGATGGTTGCGACGTCGTGGGGATGCAGCCCGTCCACGGTGAAGGATACGATCGCGCCCTTGCCCGGCGCCGTTCCGTAGATCTTGAGCCACGGCAACTCGCCGAGCCTGGCGTGCGCGTAGGTGCGCAGCTCCGCCTCGTGGCGGGCGATCCGGTCGCGCCCCACCTGCATCATGTAGTTGAGCGCCGTGCCGAGCCCGATCGCCTCCACGATGGGCGGCGTGCCGGCCTCGAACTTCTGCGGCGTGATGCCGTAGGTGATGCCGTCGACGTGCACCGATTCGATCATGTTGCCGCCGCCCTGGTAAGGCGGCATGGCATCGAGGTGCTTTTTCTTGGCGTAGAGCACGCCGATGCCGGTCGGCCCGTAGGTCTTGTGGCCGGTGAAGACGTAGAAGTCGCAGTCGAGATCGCGCACGTCGACGGTCATGTGCACCGCCGACTGGCTGCCGTCGACCAGCACCGGCACGCCGTGCTCGTGGGCCACGCGGATGATGTCCTTGACCGGCACCAGCGTGCCGGTGACATTCGACATCTGCGTGATGGCGATCAGCTTGGTGCGCGGCGTGATGAGCCGCTCCAGCTCCTCGAACAGCAGCTCGCCCGTATCGGAGATCGGCGCCCATTTGAGCACCGCGCCATTGCGCTCCCGGTGGAAGTGCCAGGGCACGATGTTGGAGTGGTGCTCCATAATCGAGAGCAGGATCTCGTCGCCCTCGCCGATGTGCATGCCGCCGAAGGAATCGGCGACAAGGTTGATGGCGGCCGTGGCGTTGCGGGTGAAAACGATCTCGTCGACGCTGCCGGCGTTGAGGAAGCGGCGCGTCACCTCGCGCGCGTCCTCGTACTTGGCCGTAGCCGTGTTGGAGAGATAGTGCAGCCCGCGGTGCACGTTCGCGTACTCGAAGCGATTGATGTGGTCCATCGTCTCGATGACCGAGCGCGGCTTCTGGGCGGACGCCGCGTTGTCGAGGTAGACGAGCGGGCGCCCGTAGACCTCGCGGTAGAGGATGGGGAAGTCGGCGCGGATGCGCTCAACGTCGTAGACGTCGCCGCCGGAAGCGACGGTGCGCCCCGGATCGCGCTGCATCTCTTGTGTGTCGCGCGTGATCGCCATTACCCCCTCATGCCTGCGCGGCGTGGTCGAGCCATTGCCGCGCCAGAAGCGTCAAGGCCTCGCGCACGTCCTCGCGCTCCACCTTGGCAATCGCCTCTCCAATAAACGATTCGATCAGCAGCGCGCGGGCCTGGGCCTCGGGAATGCCGCGCGAGCGGCAGTAGAACAGGAGACCCTCGTCAAGATCGGCGCTGGTGCTTCCATGTCCGCACACGACGTCGTCGGCATAGATCTCCAATTCCGGCTTGGAATCGAACTCCGCGTCGGGCGACAGCATGAGCACCTGGGCCATCTGCTTGCCGTCGGTCTTCTGCGCATCGGGCCGCACGATGACCTTGCCCTGGAACACGCCGCGCGCGGTGTCCTCCAGCACGCCCTTGAACAGCTCGCGGCTGACGCACGCCGGAACAGCGTGGTCGACGAGCAGCGTCGTGTCGACGTGCTGGGATCCGCGCGCCAGGAAGGTGCCGGACAGGTCGATCTTGGCGCCCTCGCCCTTGAAAGTGACGGTGAGCCCGTTGCGGGCAAGTGCCGCGCCGCAGGTGAGCTGGAAGGCCCGGTAGTCGGCGCCGGCACCCACATCCACCAGCCAATGCGCCAGATGCATGGCATTGCCGGCCTCGACCGTCCACTTGACGTGCGTGACGGCGGCGCCCTCGCCGACGGCGAGCTCGGTGACGGTGCTCGTCTGCGCCTGTTTCGCCGCGCCGGGCAACGTCACGTGCGCCTCGATGAGGGTGGCGCTCGCACCGTCGCCCACGCTCACCACGTTGCGCGCCGCGGCAAAGTGCGGCTCGTCGCCGGCCCGTGCGAACACGACCAGCACCGGCCTGTCGAGCTTGGTATTCTTGGCCACAGCCAGCACCACGCCGTCGGTCGCATAGGCCGTGTTGAGCGCCAGCATTGCGTCGTCGTCGCGCCCATCGAGGCGCAGCAGATCCGCAGCCGCGGTATCGCCCTTGTCGTTGAGCGCCGCGCCGAGCGGGCTGCCGGCCACGTCGTTGTTGGCGTCGAGCTGCGACAGCTCGGGCCGGAAGGCGCCGTCGACGAACACCAAACGGTCCGCGTCGATCTCCGACAGCGGCCCCAGCGCGGCCGCGAGGTCTGCCGCCGAGACGGAGACCTCATCGTCGAGGATTGGCGGCAGCGCATCCTTCATGAGGTTGCGCAGGTCGGTGTACTTCCACGCCTCGATGCGCCGATGCGGCAGCCCCAGCGCCTCGAAGCGGCCGAGCGCGCGCCTGCGCACCTCCAGCACGTCCGCGCCGCCGGGCAGCTGCTCTGCGACACCCGCGAACCGCTCGCTCAGCGCCTGCTCCGCCTTGGTCTTCAAAACCGCCACGTTCATGTCGCGCCTCCCCAGCGCTTCTCCTTTGCGCGCCGGCGCGCGAGTCCCCTCGGGCCGCTCAGCCTCGGCCAGTCCTTCCGAGCCCTCGCTGATGGGCAGTTTGCCTTCCATGCTGCTCACGCTGCTTTCCCTTGATATTCGGCGTAGCCCGACTGCTCGAGCTGCTGGGCGAGCTCGGGCCCGCCCGATTTCTGAATGCGGCCGTCGACCATCACGTGCACCTTGTCGGGGACGATGTAGTTCAGGAGCCGCTGGTAATGGGTGATCACCAGCATGGCGCGGTCCTTGGCCCGCATGGCATTGACGCCGTCGGCGACGATGCGCAGCGCGTCGATGTCGAGGCCGCTGTCGGTCTCGTCGAGCACGCACAGCGTCGGCTCCAGCACCTCCATCTGCAGGATCTCGGAGCGCTTCTTCTCTCCCCCTGAGAACCCGACGTTAACAGGGCGCTTCAACATCTCCATGTCGATGCCGAGCTTGCCCGCCTTCTCCTTGACGCGCTTCATGAAGTCGGGCGTCGTCAGCTCAGGCTCGCCGCGCTCCTTGCGCACGGCGTTGAGCGCGGTGCGCAGGAAGGTGAGGCTCGCCACGCCCGGGATCTCGATCGGGTACTGGAAGGCCAGGAACACGCCGGCGGCGGCGCGCTCCTCGGGCTCCATGTCGAGCAGGCTCGCGCCGTTCCACAGGATGTCGCCTTTGGTGACCTCGTAGTCTTCGCGGCCGGCGAGCACGTAGGCAAGCGTCGACTTGCCCGAGCCGTTGGGGCCCATGATGGCGTGCACCTCGCCCTTGGGGAGTTTCAGCGAGAGCCCTTTGAGGATCTCGCGGCCCTCCTCGGCGATTTTCACGTGCAGGTCTTTGATCTCGAGCATTCTCGTTCCTTCAATTCTTCAACATTGAGCTGGCGTGGGTCCCGCTCTTCAGCGGGATGACGGTGTGGGTGTTGAGCGCGCAATCATCCGACGCTCCCTTCCAGCGAGATGCCGATCAGCTTCTGCGTCTCCGCCATGAACTCCATGGGCAGCTTCTGCAGCACGTCGCGCACGAAGCCGTTGACCACCAGCGCGATGGCCTCCTCCTGCGAAAGCCCGCGCTGACGGCAGTAGAACAGCGTGTCGTCGGAGATCCTCGACGTGGTCGCCTCGTGCTCGAAGTGCGCGGTGGCGTTCTTGGCCTCGATGTAGGGCACGGTGTGCGCGCCGCACTTGTCGCCGATTAACAGCGAGTCGCAGTTGGTAAAGTTGCGCGCGTTCGTCGCCTTGCGGTGCGCCGAGACGAGCCCGCGGTAGGTGTTCTGCGAGTATCCGGCGGCGATGCCCTTGGAGATGATGCGCGAGGACGAGTTCTTGCCCAGATGGATCATCTTGGTCCCCGAGTCGACCTGCTGATAGCCGTTCGACACCGCGATCGAGTAGAACTCGCCGCGTGAGTTGTCGCCGCGCAGGATGCAGCTGGGGTACTTCCAGGTAATGGCCGAGCCGGTCTCCACCTGGGTCCAGGAGATCTTGGCGTTGCGGCCGCGGCAGTCGCCGCGCTTGGTGACGAAGTTATAGATGCCGCCCTTGCCGTGCTTGTCGCCGGGGTACCAGTTCTGCACGGTGGAGTACTTGATCTCCGCATCGTCGAGCGCGATCAGCTCCACGACGGCGGCGTGCAGCTGGTGCTCGTCGCGCATGGGCGCGGTGCACCCTTCCAGATAGCTCACGTAGGCGCCCTTATCTGCGATAATGAGCGTGCGCTCGAACTGGCCGGTCTCCTTCTCGTTCATGCGGAAGTAGGTCGACAGCTCCATGGGGCAGCGCACGCCTTCGGGCACGTAGACGAACGAGCCGTCGGAGAACACCGCCGAGTTGAGCGCGGCATAGAAGTTGTCGCCCTGCGGCACGACCGAGCCCAAGTACTTCTTGACGAGCTCGGGGTGCTCGCGGATGGCCTCGGAGATCGCGCAGAAGATGACGCCGGCCTTGGCCAGCTCGTCTTTGAAGGTGGTGACCACGGAAACCGAATCGAATACGGCATCGACGGCGACGCGCGCATCCTTGACGCCCGCCAGCACCGCCTGCTCGTTGAGCGAGATGCCGAGCTTCTCGTACATCTTGAGCAGCTCCGGATCGACCTCGGCCAGGCTCTTGGGCCCCTCGGTCGATTTGGGCGCCGCGTAGTAATAGAGGTTCTCGAAGTCGATCCTGGGGTAGGTGATGTTGGCCCAGGTCGGCTCCGTCATGTTGCGCCAGCGCCTGTAGGCCTCGAGCCGCCACTCGAGCATCCAGGCTGGCTCGCCCTTCTTCTCCGAGATGAAGCGCACGGTGCTCTCGTCGAGGCCCTTGGGCGCTCGCACCGTGTCGATCTTGGTCTCGAAGCCGTACTTGTACTGGTCGACGTCGATCTTCTTGACCTGCTCGATCGTCTCGCGAACTGCTGGCATCAATTACCCTTTCACGTCTCTTGGCTCACGCGGCCAGTGCCGCGTCGCCTGCAATCTTCTCCCAAACCGCCAGGAAGGCGGCGATGTCCGTCTCGCTCGTGTGCGGCCCGAGGCTGACGCGGATCGCCGAGCGCGTGATCTCCGCCGGCATCCCCATCGCCTCCAGCACGTGGCTCGCGCCGACCTTACCCGAGGAGCAGGCAGCGCCCGCGCTCACCGCCACGCCTGCGAGGTCGAGCTTGATGACGAGCGTCTCGGCGGCCTTGCCCGGCAGCGCGATGCACGAGGTGTTGGCGAGGCGCTCCGCATCGGCGCCGACGATCACCGCGCCGGGCGTTGTGCGCCGCACGCCGTCCTCCAGTCTCGTGCGCAGCTTCGCCAGGCGCTCAGCCACGTCCTTGTCGCGGGCGATGGCCGCAGCCGCCGCGCCGAACCCGGCGATGCCGGCGACGTTCTCGGTGCCGCCGCGCCGGCGGCGCTCCTGCCCGCCGCCCTTGACGAAGGCGGGAAGAACCGTGCCGTCACGGATGATCAGCGCACCGACGCCGCGCGGGCCGCCCATCTTGTGCGCCGACAGCGCCAGCAAATCGGCACCGAGCGCGGCGAAATCAACGGCAATGCGGCCGGGCGCCTGCACCGCGTCGACGTGCAGAACGGCGCCGTGCTCATGCGCGCGCGCCGCAGCCTCGGCGACCGGCTGAATAACGCCCGTCTCGTTGTTGGCCAGCATCAGGCTGACAAGCGTGCGGCCGGTGCCTGGCGCGGCTTGCGCGATCTGGTCCGCGCTGCCGGCGACATCGACGACGCCGGTGGCATGAACCGGCAGGTCGATCACCTTTGCGCCGCTCTCGCGCGCCGGCGCCAGCACGGAATCGTGCTCGATGCCGGCGACGCAGATCGCCTGCCAGCCGCCGCCCATCACCCAGCTATTGGCTTCCGTAGCGCCGCTGGTGAACACGACCTCGCTGGGCTTGGCGTTGACGAGGCGCGCCACCTGCTCGCGCGCGGCCTCGATGATGCCGCGTGCCGCGCGGCCCTCCGCGTGCACCGAGGACGGGTTGCCGCCCGCATCCAAGGCGGCGGTCATCGCTGCGCGCGCTTCCGCGCTGAGCGGCACCGACGCGTTGTGGTCGAGGTATGTGCGCGCGACCGTCATCGGGCAGCCACCTGCTTTTCGGGTTCTTTGTCCGCGGCAAGCTTCGCCGGCGGAATGCCGTCGAGCACCTCCTGCAGCGAGACGTTGGCGAGGAACGCGGCGATGTGGCCGCCGAGCGCGTGCCACAGCGAATGCGTCAGGCAGCGCCGATCGCCCAGGCAGCCGACGGCGCCGTCGAGGCAGCGCGTCATGCGCGTCTCCTCCTCGACCGCGTTCATGATGTCGGCGATGTGGATCGACTGTGCCGGCCGCGCGAGGCCGTAGCCGCCCGCGCGCCCGCGCGCACTCGCCACCAGCCCGGCCCGGCGCAAGCGCAGGAAGATCTGCTCCAGATAGGCCAGCGAAAGGTTCTGCCGCTCGGCGATCGCCGAGAGGGGAACTGCCCCGGCCTGGCCGTGCTTGGCGAGGTCGGCCATCGCCATCACCGCGTACCTGGCTTTGGTATTGAGCTCCACCGCCCTATATCCTCCGGGTCCTCTGCTCGCCGTCGCCCACTCCGGGCACCGGCGGCTTGCGGCGCTTTCTCTTGCAATCGGCACCGGGCCTTGTGCTAAGAAGCGCGACCATTAAGAGCCGGGGTGCCCCTGGATCGACCCGCTCTTTCGAACAATTCTAAATTCCACAGGGAATATGTAAATTCCGAGCCCACAAGTCAAGGTTTCGGAACGGCCCAATTAACGGTGTTTTCCGCCGCGCTGCGCGGAAGCCCCGGATCGCAACACCCAAAAGAGCTGGAAAAAGCGATGCCCGAGCTAATCATCAATGGGCCGGCAGGCCGCATCGAGGCCCGTTACCACCATGACCCGGCGGGCGACAGCCCCGTCGCGCTGATCCTGCATCCCCACCCGCAGTTCGGCGGCACCATGAACAATCAGGTGGTCTACACGCTCTATCACACCTTCGCGGAGCGCGGCTTCTCGGTGCTGCGCTTCAATTTTCGCGGCGTGGGGCGCAGCCAGGGCATCTGGGACGGGGGCCCCGGCGAGCTGTCGGATGCGGCGAGCGCGCTCGACTGGCTGCAACTCGTCAAGCCCGACTCCAAGAGCTGCTGGATAGCAGGTGTGTCCTTCGGCACCTGGATCGCCATGCAGCTCTTGATGCGCCGCCCGGAGGTGGAGGGCTTCATCTGCGTCGCCCCGCCGTCGAACCTTTACGACTTCTCCTTCCTGGCGCCCTGCCCCTCGTCCGGGCTGATGATCAACGGCGACAAGGACCGGGTTGTGCCGACCGCCTCCGTGGGCGAGCTCTCCCAGCGGCTCAAGACCCAGCGTGGAATAAAGATCACGCACCAGGTGATCGGCGGCGCCAACCACTTCTTCGAGAACAAGCTCGACGAGCTCAAGGAGGCGGTCGGCACCTACGTCGACGAGCGCATGGAGCAAGCCGAGAAGGACCGCATCAAAGAGAAGGAGCGCGAGCGCGAACGCGAGCGTGAGCGCCAGCGCCAGCGCGAGATCGAGCGCCAGGAGGAGCAGGGCGGCTGACGCGGCGGACGGGAGCAAGGCGGCGGATGCGAAAGTGAGCAAGGCCGTGGCACTTTGGGGAGCAGGAGCTCTGCTCGTCCTAGCCGCTCTCGCAGCGGCGGCGGCTTGGTATTCGCTGTCGCTGCCGGGCGAGCGCTTCGCGGGAACGCCCCCACCGCCCTCGCCCGCCGAGATCGATTTGGCCCAGCGCCTGCAGCGCCATGTCGTGGCGATTGCCAGCAAGCCCCACAACGTCGCCCACTATGCCGAGCTTCAGAAGGCCGCCGCCTATATCGAGGGCGAGCTCGTCGCGCTCGGATACGAGCCGCAATCGCAGGTATTCGAGGCCGACGGCCGGGAGGTACGCAACATCGCGGCCGTGCTACCGGCGACCAACGGCGAGCTGGAGCCGGAAGAGCTGGTGGTCGGCGCCCACTACGACTCGGCCGGCATCGCGCCCGGCGCCAACGACAACGGCACGGGTGCCGCCGCCGTCATCGAGCTGGCGCGGCTGCTCATGGACGCCGCGCCCAGGGACAAGCGGCTGCGCCTCGTCCTGTTCGTCAACGAGGAGCCGCCCTACGACCGCACGCCCGACATGGGGAGCTGGCGCTACGCCCAAGCACTCAAGGAAAGCGAAATGCGGATCGTCGGCATGATCTCGCTGGAAACGCTCGGATGCTTCTTCGACGAGCCCGGAACGCAAAAGTATCCGGCTCCGTTCGGGCTGTTCTTCCCCACGACGGCGAACTTCATCGCCTTCGTCGCCATGCCGGGCTCGCGCAGCTTCCTGCACGAGGTCGTCGGTTCCTTCCGCCGCCACGCGCAATTCCCCACCATCGGCGGCACGGCGCCCGATCAGTTCGACGGCATCGGCTGGTCGGACCACTGGTCGTTCTGGAAGCTCGGCTATCCGGCCGTGATGGTCACCGACACCGCGCTCTTCCGCTATGCCCACTACCACAAGGCGACTGACACGCCCGACAAGGTCGACTACGAGAAGCTGGCGCGCATTACGCTGGGCCTTGAGCAGACGCTGCGGGACCTGTTGCGGTAGAAACGTCCGGCGAATCTTTCCTACAGCCGTCGCTACGTCATCTCCCGCCCGGCCCCTCATGACGGGTCTTTCGGAATGCCGGAAGGCCGACCCCACGACCATATCCTAGTCAACCGTGCCGAAGGTATCAGCCTCCACTATTTTCGCCCGGACCGTGTCCCACCATGGTAGCAGGTTGCCCATGTCGCTGCGGAAAGGATAAAACTTCTTGGGTTGGTCCTTTTCTTCAAAGCGCTTGTGGACGCTGCTCAGCATCCAGCCCCGAAACTCAGGGCTGCTGGCGGCTCTGACTGCTTGTAGAAAGCTCTTCGAAGTGGCCCTGACCAACGTCGCTTCCATATTTGTGATTGCAAAGAATGCGATGGGCTTTTTGTCCTCGTCCAGGATTTCGGGATCTTTGGCAGCTGCCATGTCCGATGCGGCTGACGACACCTCGACTAGTATTGGGTTCGCCATCTGCAGCCAGCTGTCGAGAGTAAGCACGGCGCCCACAGCATCCGGATTGACCGTGAACGCGATCAGGCCGCGGCGGCAATGCTAGAAGAACCTCCAGAGCTGGAATACGGCTTTGATGATTTCATCAAAGCCCCTCTCATCCAGTTCGCCTTCGCCAAACTTGGCGCTATAGCCCATTCGGGTTGCCTTGCACTCGACGGCTAGCCCGACCCCCGCGCCTTCGACGAGCAGGATATCCGGGGTGCTCATCTCCCCTCCCCTTGCTCGGCATTTTACTTCTTCACGCCAATCCAATTCAGGTAGCATCGCACGCAGGTATTTGATGCAATACTCCTCAAACCTACGACCGTAGTCACGTCGCACTGCGCCACCGCCGCCAACCACATCGTAGAATACGCCGCCGGTCACACGCTCCAAGATCAGCTGGGGCAACGGTGCTCGAATACGGTTGTTCCCGTCACCGAATATGATACAGGGGAAACGCCTAAGAACGCTCGGGCGATAGGCCGTATAATAGCCCATGCTGCGTTCCTCTGCTGCCAGCGCGCGCATCACTAAGATTGGCCTTGCTATCACCGCCAATGCGCGCTCAAGGTCTGTCGGGCCGATGCCCACCGCGCCCATATTTGTGAAGCGACGGAAGACCGGGTTTTCCGTCAGAGTGATATATATGCAGTAGCCAATCAGCGACAATTGATTGATTGTGATGCCGTGCTCAGCCTTGAAGTAGTCTGCGCAAGTGCCCTGTCCATAAACGAATGCGTTTCGATAGAACTGGGGAACATTGAAATAGCCTCGTTGCCAGTCAAACTGCCGGTTTGCGATACGAGCCATCTCACGCAGCACGGCCCGATCTTTGAGTCCATGCTCGTCTTCAGCGTTCTCCAACTTGCGCAGGACGTTCGCCATGGAGACTACGGCGTTGTAGCTCTCGGTGTTTAGTGTACGAATGCGGTCGTGCTTCCGACGGGTTCGATTGGGCGTCGCCAACGCCTCGTTTGCCAGCGTTTCAAGCTCCCATTTATAGATGAATGACCTATCTGTCAGGTCCGTGGTGACAGCAATTTTCGGGTAACTGTAATTTAGGTGCGGTGCGGCCGCATGCTCTGCATCAGCCTGCAGTGCATTTGCTGCCCAAAGCAGCTGCATGAAGCCCTCATCATCGGCGATTTCGAGGTAGGAATTGAGCTTCTTGCGATAGAATTTTCGGAAAGGCACGCAGCCATCCCAATTGTAAGCCGCACACACAGCAGCACAACGCGACTAGTCCAGGTCATTCAAATCGATATCTCAAAGGATCAACTTGACCCAGCGCGGGGTCGCAGTCTTTCCACAGGCTCGTGAACACACAAGGGGACGTGATGGCCCCTCCTCAGATCGCTGATTGGTAGTTATTGGCAGCAAAATGCAGACAAATGATGATGGATAGCCCCGCACAGGGCTGGCAAGCCAAATGATAAGCCGCCCAGCGGCGGGAGACATAAGTTACGCGTCAATCAATTTGTAGACAGCGCCTAGTTCTCACTTGAGGCCCTGACGAGCACGCCGCCGGTCATCGGGGCGGCGACGCCCGTCGTCTCGGGGAACGTGATCGGCAATCCCTCAATCGAGCGCACGGCCATGTAGGCCCACGCCTCCGCCTCGATCACGTCGCCGTTGAGGCCGATCCCTTCCGCCGGCACCACGGCGTTCTGCACGTTTGCTGCCAGCATGCTCATCAAGGTTTTGTTCCTGCGCCCGCCCCCGCACACGATCCAGGTGCGCGGCTCGGCGGGCATGTGCTCGCGCGCTCTGGCGATGGAAGCAGCCGTGAAGGCGGTGAGCGTCGCCGCCCCGTCCTCGAGCGACAAGTCCGCAACGGGCTCTGCGGAGAACGCGTCGCGGTCGAGCGACTTGGGCGGCGGCACGCCGAAGTAGCCTTTGGTCAGCAGCGCCGTCAGCGCATGCTCGTCGACGCGGCCCGACGCGGCGGCGGCGCCACCGGCATCGTGGGCGGCGCCTGTATGCTTGAGCATCCAGTCGTCGATGAGGGCGTTGCCGGGCCCGGTGTCGAAGGCCAGCATGCGTCCGCCATCGCCGATCCAGGTGACGTTGGCGACGCCGCCGATGTTGACAAAGGCGGCGGGTAGCTCCTCGAGCTGGGCTGAGAGCGCGCGATGATAGACCGGCACCAGCGGCGCCCCCTGGCCGCCGGCTGCCATGTCGGCGGCGCGCAGATCGTAGACGACGTCGATGCCCACAAGCTGGGCCAGCAAGGCAGCATCCCCGAGTTGCACCGTCATGGCGCGGGCGGGGTCGTGCAGCACCGTCTGGCCGTGATAGCCGATGAGGTCGACCGTGGAGCGGGCGATGCCGTTGGCCGTAAGGAAGCGCGCCGCGGCCCTGGCATTCAATTCGGTCAGCTCACGCTCCAACGCGCACAGGACCCCGGGCCGCTCGTCGCGCCGGGTCAGGCCGTGGGCGGCGCGCAAGCCGTCGCGCAGCCGCACGCGCGTCTCGGACGGATAGGCGTAGCTGTCGGCCGGGCCGTGGCGCAGCGCCCGATCGCCGTCGGTTTCCAACAGCGCCACATCGATGCCGTCCATCGCCGTGCCGCTCATGAGGCCGAGTGCGCGCATGTGCTTGCCCATCAAGCCCTTCCTGTGCATGTTCCCGCCACCGCCCGGCCGGTTCGGCGGCGAGCGGAGACCGTCATACCGAGGCCCCAACCCATCGCATGCCCAAACTGAAATCAGACTTCTTACAGATTCTCACCCAGCGCGGGTTCATCCACCAGTGCTCGGACGAGGCGGGTCTCGACGCGCTGGCAGCCAAGGGCGACGTCACGGCGTACGTGGGCTACGACTGCACGGCCCCGTCCTTGCACATCGGTCATTTGCTGTCGATCATGATGCTCTATTGGCTGCAGCGCACCGGCGCAGGCAAGCCGATCGCGCTGATGGGCGGCGGCACCACGCGCGTGGGCGACCCCTCGGGCAAGGACGAGACCCGCAAGATCCTGTCGATTGAGGACATCGAGGCCAACAAGGAGGCAATCAAGGACGTCTTTGCGCGCTTTCTGCGCTTCGGCGCCAAGATCAACGACGCGATCATGGTCGACAACGCGGAGTGGCTGGCTCCGCTCAACTACATCGACTTCCTGCGCGACGTCGGCCGCCACGTCTCCGTCAACCGCATGCTGACCATGGAGTCGGTCAAGCTGCGGCTCGACCGCCATCAGGAGCTGTCGTTCATCGAGTTCAACTACATGCTGCTGCAGGCCTACGACTACGTGGAGCTGGCCAACCGCTACGCCTGCAACCTGCAGATGGGCGGCTCCGACCAGTGGGGCAACATCGTCACCGGCATCGACCTGGGCCGGCGCATGGGCGTGAAGCATCAGCTCTACGCGCTGACCTGCCCGCTGCTCACGACCTCCTCGGGCGCCAAGATGGGCAAGACCGCCTCGGGTGCCGTCTGGCTCAACGAGGCGCAGCTCTCGGCCTACGACTACTGGCAGTACTGGCGCAACACCGAGGACGCCGACGTTGCCCGCTTCCTCAAGCTGTTCACGACGCTGCCGCTCGACGAGGTCGCCAAGCTTGCGGCGCTGCAAGGCTCGGAGATCAGCGAGGCCAAGAAGGTGCTGGCGACGGAGGCGACCGCGCTCCTGCACGGCCGCGCCAAGGCGGAGGCCGCGGCGGAAACCGCGCGCAAGACCTTCGAGCAAGGCGCGCTCGCCCAGTCGCTGCCGACCGTGGAGATCAAGGGCAGCGACCTGGATGGCGGCCTCGGCGTGCTCACCGCCTTCGTGCAGGCAGGGCTCGTCAAGTCGAACGGCGAGGCCAGGCGCCAGATCCAGGGCGGCGGCTTGCGGATCAACGATGTCGCCGTCGCCGACGAGAAGGCGAAGCTGTCGCAAGCGGACTTGACCGAGGGCGGGGTCATCAAGCTGTCGCTCGGCAGGAAGAAGCACGTGCTCCTGAAGCCCGTCTGAGCCTCGCTAAGACCGCTACTGCTTCTTCACCGGGCTCTCGATGGTCTGCGACGACCATCCGTCGATGGTGTCGGAGCCCACAACGGTGCCCGGCTCGGCCTCCTTCGGCCGCTGCGCCTCGCCGATGGTCGTGCTGGAGGCGCGCACGTTCTTTCGGGCGTCCGGTTTCGGCACCTCGTTGCGGCGCTGCACCTTGGGGTTGGGATTGGTCATCTGGAAGATTTCGCGGAAGATGCCGGGCGCCAGCATGGAGAACGGATTGACGATGACCTCGGGCCGCTCCATCGCCCCTTGAATGGCAAAGGTTATGCCCGACACGCCTTCGCAGCCGGGACCCGTGATAATGGGGCCGAAGATGGGGATCTGGCACAGGGCGGAGTTGAGGCTCTGCAGTGGAATGTAGGTGCCGCCCAGACTGACGTGGCGTGACTTGAAGTCGACCTTGCCGCGAATGGTGGCGCCGAGCAGGGGCCCGCGCAGGTAGGACTTGTCCATCACGAACTGGCCGTAGCCCACCGAGAAGGGCACGCGCATTTGGTCGAAGTCGAACACCTGGCGCACGACCTGGCGCTTTTTGGCCCCGCCGGGACCGGTGTCGGCCCCGCTGAACACCTCCGAGACCACAGGGTCGCCCAAGATGCGAAAGCCCTCCACCCACAGGATTCCCGTTTTCTCCGCCGGACCCTTGCCGTCCAGATTGACCTCCAGCCGCACGCGGCCCCCATCGATGTTGGGGTAGAAGTCGATGAGCTTGAACGCTTGGCCGGCGTCGGTCGAGTCGGCGAGCAGTTTGCGCGGCTCGCCGGTATCCTCACGCAGGACGACGACGAGCGGCCGGCCGCCGTCGAGCGTTCCGCGCACGTCGAGCGCCGTCAGCTTGTCGCCACGCCGGGACAGATGCAGCTTGACCTTGCGCAGCGACACCTCGGAGAAACCGATCACCGTGCCGATCTCCGCTTCCAGGTCGATGCCGTCGCGCGGCTCCTTCTGCCTCGGGCGCTCCTCGGCCAGCTGGCCCAGGGAGAACAGCGAGCGGAAGAAGTCGCGCCCGTCGAAGGTGGGCCCGCTCGCCTTGACCTTCCACACGTCGTCGGGGCCGAGCTTGCCCTGCACCTCCATGCGCGTGACGACGTTGAGCGAGAAGTCGGGGAAGTAGAACTCGCGCAAGCGGTTGTCCTCTCCGATCGCGGCCCAGCCCTCGATGGCGACATCGTCGCCGGCGACCTTGAAGTTCTGCAGCTCCAGCTTGTGGGTGCGCCCCGTCGCGATGTCGCATTGCAGCGTCGCCGCCCGGCCCGGCGGCTTGCGCCAGGACACGTTGGCAAGCAGCAGATCGGCGTTGGCGAGGTCGGCGCGCAGGCGGATGGCCGGCTCGTTGCGCAGCCCGCGCGTCACCGTGACCTCGATGGGCACGTCGCCCTGCACGATGTGGTTGACGTCGAGCCCCAGCTGGTTGCGGTCGGTATCGTCGAGCGTTGCCGTGATCCGCAACGGCGGCTGCTTGTCGAGCGGGGCATCGAAGATCCGCTGCCAGCTGAGCTTGGCAAGCACGCCGTTGACCAGCATCTCGCCGCTGGCATCGACCGCCTTCTCGGTGATGTCGAGATCGATGCTGGCACCCTGCACGTCATAGGGCCCGATAATCTCCTTGGCGCGCCCTTCGCTGATGCGCGCCTTGCCCTGCAGCTTTATGGCGCTCATCTGCAGGTCGGCGAGTAGCGGCAGGCCGACTTTGAACTGTCCGGTAAAGTGCCCCTCGATCCCCTGGCGCGGCAGACCGGCCTCCTCCAGCGCCGTCAGCGGCGAGCGCTCGAGCACCTCGAGCACCAAGGCAAGCGACGTCTCCGATGCGAAGACGATCTCGCCTATGGGCAAGTCGCTCATGATGTCGGTGGCGGTGAAGCGGCCGCCTTTGAGCGGAACCGTGCGCTGCGCATCGAGCGCGATCGCAGCCTCTGGGATCTCGACCTCGAGCCTGTCGTTCTCCACCCGGGTCAGCGCATGTGGCGCAACGACCAGGGGCATGTCGTCGATGACCCGCATCTGCAGGTCCGCCGCCTCCAGCGCCAGCGACAGCCGGTGCTGCGGGGCGGCTGGGCCCGTTGCACCGGCTTCGACGTTGCCGCCGCTGACGAACTCGAACGTGCCGCCCAGAACCTCGGCCTGCATCATCCGCTCGCCGACCCAGTCGCGCGCGCCCGGCGCGATCGCCTTGGGCCACAACGCCTTGAGCGTCGCCAGCCGCATCGGGCTCAGGCGCCCCGCAAGCCGCGTGCTGGCCGGATCGACGCCGGCGACGAAATCGCCCTCGAGCGTGATCTCGGCACCACCGGCCTTGAGGCTGAAATCGGCCAGCACGATCTCGCCGCGGTGGGGCAGAATCTGGCCATTGGCGTGCAGGGACTCCAGCGCAACCGGCGGCACGCCAAACTCTTCGGCGGCAAAGACGCCCTCGTTGGCGCTGAGCCGATAGTTCCACGCCGGATGAGCCACCTTGGAATCGCGCCCGCCCTCGCTCGAAAGCGTGCCGGCCAGCGTGATGCGGCTGCCGCGCCAGCGCAGCGTCGACGGCGCCAGCGTGACCCGCTGCTCGGCCCCGTCGTAAGCCACGTTCAAGGATCCGCCGTCGACCTCCAACGGCGCCTCGGGAAGCGCGGGAAGGCGCAGACTGCCACGACCGATCTCCAGGCTGAGCGTCGCTGCGCGGATATCGCCCTCGCTCGACAACTCGAGCGTCGCATCGCCGGCAACGGGCATGTCGAAGGCCTGCAAGAGGCTCAGCTCCGGCACCGCCGGCGCAAGGCTGCGCGGAACGAGGTCGCGCACGGCCGTTCGCAAGTTGAGCTTGTGCGAACCCTCCGATTCGTCGGTCTCGAAGCTGAGCTCCCAGGGGCGCCCGCCCGACGCAATCGTCGCCTTGCCGGCGATGACGCTGCGCCGACGCCCGTGCTTCAGGTCGACGGCCAGCACCGGCACGCGCCATTCCGTGGATCGGCCGGCGTACTCGAGCACAACCGTCGCGTTCCTCAGACCGAACTCCTTGAGATAGGAGCTGGCGTCGAGCCGGCGCCGGGCGCGCGCCGACATATCCGTCACCACGCGCGCCAGATCGATCCGCTTCAATGGGCTCGCCGGCGCCGGACGCTGCGCCGGCGTCGGGGCGGGCACATTCAGAGGCGCGGGCGCCGTCTCGGAACCCGCATGCGGGCTCGTCTCGGTCTGCCAGTCCCCGCCTGCGGCGGCATCGGCTTGCACCGGTTTGGGGAAGCTCAGCGACAAGCCGCCGCCGTCGGAGTAGTAGACGAACAGGCGCGGCTCGATCAGCTCCACGCTGGCGGGAACGATGCGCGCCGACCACAGCGCCGCCCTGCTGATCTCCACGGCAGCGAGCGGCGCCGACGCCACGACGCCGCCGTCGGGCTCGTGCATGCGCACGTTGCGCAGACGAAACTCGAGCCCGCCCTTCTCCGACAGGCTCACCATCACGTCGTCGACGTGAACGGTGTTTCCATCAAGCTCGGCGTCGATGCCGCGCTCGATCGGCGCAATGAGAAACTTGAGCGAGATGGGGCCGTGCCGCAGGCGCACGTAGCCGAGCCCGAGCACGAGCACCAACAGCATCGCGATGGGAGCGAGCACGAACACCGACTTGCCGAGCCAATGCAGAACCCGGTCGCCGACGGCGGCAGCCGCCATCAGGCGCTCGCGGCGCGTCGGCTCGTGCGCATCCTCCTCGATGCGCTCGAGCTCCGCCTCGCTCTCATCTCGTTCCGTCGTTTGCAAGCAAGCCCCCGCACGCTAATGTTGCGAGCTCTTCGTTCCGGAGAACACATCCCCGCGCAGGCGCAAACCCCCGCTCGGCCCCAAGCTCGCGCGCCCGCCCTACGCCGGACACGAAGGACTGGTCTCGTTCACGCCTCTACGATTGAGCACCCCAACGCGAATAGCCCAGCATGGTCCGTGCGTTGAAGCTCACGTGCAGGGGGAAAAGCGACAAAAGAAAGGCATCTCGCACATGGTCGAGGACGGCATGAAAGCTCCCGATTTCGAGCTCCCCGATTCGCAAGGCAAGAGCCTGCGCCTGTCCAGCCTCAAGGGCCACCCGGTTGTGGTTTACTTCTATCCAAAGGACGACACCTCGGGCTGCACGGCCGAGGCCAAAGGCTTCACCTGCCTCATCGACGACTTCAAGAAAGCCGGCGCCGAAGTCATCGGCATCTCGCCCGACAGCACCGAGAGCCACGCTAAGTTTCAGGAGAAGTACGGCCTGGGCGTGCGACTGTTGGCGGACGAGGCGCGCAAAGCAGCCGAGGCCTACGGCGTGTGGGTGGAAAAGTCCATGTACGGACGAAAGTACATGGGCATCGAGCGCTCCACCTTCCTTGTGGATTCCGCCGGCAAGATCGCCCGGAGCTGGCGCAAGGTTAAGGTGCCCGGTCACGCGGAGAGCGTGCTCGAGGCCGTAGGAGCGCTCAAATCTTAGGACTGCCCACAGATTGGGCCATCGCTCGCCCTCCCGCCCCGTGACCGGCGTGGGGAAACGTGCTAGGTGGGGAACAAATCGGGGAGCATCCGGCAACGTCTCGAGTAGCCACGATGCCCGCATGGCCCGCACAAACAAATCTGTAGCCTTTGTCGCGTGATAGCGGAGGTGGAAGCTGATGTTGCCGAACTTCAAGAGATCCGAGACGGAACCGCCGCCGGCCCCCAGTGTGCCTTCCGCGCAACCGTCGGGCGGCCACGGCTCGCGCACCCTGGGGCTGACGCGCAGCTCCGAGCGGAACACGCCCTCCGTCATCGGTCCCGACCTGACGATCAACGGCAACCTCACCTCAAGGGGCGAGGTCCAGGTCGACGGCGAGGTGCAGGGCGACATCCATGGCACCTACGTCGTCATCGGTGAGAAGGCCCGCATCACAGGCGGCATCGTCGCCGAGGAAATCGTCGTGCGCGGCCACGTCATGGGATCGGTGCGCGGCAAGCGCGTGATGCTCCAGTCGTCGAGCCACGTCGAGGGCGACATCTACCATCAGGCTCTGGCCATCGAGCAGGGCGCCTTTTTCGAGGGCAAGTCGCGCCGCTCCGAGGATCCCACCGCGGGCGCCCCCAAGCCGGACATTCCCGCGCTCAACGGATCGGGCTTCGACCACGCCTGACGATCAAATTCTGGATGACGACATGCCGGGGCTTGCGCAGCGCGCAGGCCCCGCGCTTCATTCGGGCCGCCACGGCGCAATGGCGATGCGATGGCCCCCGAGACCTTCGAACGTGCGCTCGCGGCAGGTGAGCACCAGCACCTGGTGGCTCTGGGCGGCGAGCTGCAGCGCCGCGAACATGCGCTCGATGCGCGTATCGTCGGCATAGACGAGCGCATCGTCGAGGATCAGCGGCGTCGGCGCGCCGGTCTCCGCCAGCAGGCGGCCAAGCCCCAGGCGCACCAGCACGGCCAGCTGCTCCTGCGTGCCTTGGCTGAGCCTGTCAAATGTCTCCGCCCCGCCGGCCCGCTCCAGGCCGTGCAGCGCCAAGCCGTCGCCGAAGCTTGCGCGCGCATCGGGGAAGACGAGGCCCAAGAACGGCGCGAGCCGGTCGAGCACCGGCTTGGCGAAGCGGTCGCGCGTCTCGCTCTGGGCCGCGTCGAGCTCGCGGGCGAGAAGCTGCAGGGCGGACGCTTCCTCGCGCAGTGCGTTCATGCGCGCCTCGGCGCTCGCGTAGGCGCCCTCCAGCTCGGCCAGGCGCGATTCCACGTCGTCGGCGCGGTCCGCCATGAGCTGGCCCTCGATGCCGGCCTCGGTGCGGCGCAGCTCGTTGAGCTGCTGCTCGGCCTGGGCATGTGCCGCCTTGGCGGTCTCGGCCGCCTTCTCCAGCGCGGCGATGCCGGCCTCCTCGGGCGCCGTCTCGCGCCAGGCAGCGACGTCGCGCACCGCCGCATTGAGCGCGGCCTCGGCGTCGGCAAGGGCGCCGGTCTGCTTCATGAGTGCCGCCTTGCGCGCAGCCGCATCGCCGAGGCTCGCACCGAGCGCCGCAATCCGCTCGCGCCGCTGCTCGGCGCGCGTTAGCATTTGCACGAGGCTCTCGCGTGCCTTGCCGTGCGCGGTTGCCGCCTCCGTCAGGCGCGCTTCCGCCGCGGCAAGACCTTCGACAAGACCGCGCGCGGCTTCTTCCAGTTCCTCTTGCGAGCGCGCCGGCGGCTCATCCGATGCGGCTTGGGCGGCAAGCTGCGCGTGCGCGCGCTCAAGCCGCTCGATGCCGTCCGGCGCCGCCCTTTTCAACTCTCCCGCCGCTTCGGCGAGCTTGACCTCGAGGTCGCGGCGCTCGCCCGCCCGCGTCTCTGCCTCCTCGAGCGACGACGCTCCGGCCTGGCTCAGCAGGGTCGCCAGCTGCTTCTCGTGTGCCGCAAGGTCCGCCTCGTCCTCGGCGAGGCCGTCGCTTTGCCCGGGCGCCACCGTGAGCGTGCCGACCCCCTCGATCTGCAGCGTGAGCGGGTGCGTGGGGTTGAGCGTCTCGCCGTCATCGAGCGGGCGCCCGCCGGTCTTGATCTTGCCGGCGCCACCTTTCGCATAGGCGACCGTGACCGTGGGGGCGGCTGCGGAAAGCCGCGCAGCGATGGTCGCGACACTCTGCGCCTCGCGCCGCACTGCCTTGATCAGGGGCTCATCGGCGCCGTTGGCTGCAAGCTCCGCGCTCAGAGACTTGTGCTCGCCCGCGGCAGCGCGTGCGCCTTCGAGGCGGTTTGCGATCTCGGCAAGACGCGCGGCAAGCTCCAGCGCCTTGTGCTCTTTCTCGGCCGCGGCCAGCGCCGCCTTGATCTCGTCGCGGCGCTTGCGGGCCTCGCCCGCGCCCCCCTCGCTTTCGGCGACGTGGCGCTCGCACGCGGCAAGCTCCGGCGCCTCGCGGCTCTCCGCCTCCTCCAGCTTGGCGAGGTCGGCCATCTTGTTTTGCAGGTCGCCCAGCGTCGACTTGAGCGCGTCGACCGTCTGCTGCTGGGCGCGCAGCGCCTCCTCGGCGTGGCGCAACTTCTCGCGCGCCGAGCGTGCCGCCTCGAACGCGCGCATCGCAGCCGCGGCGGCCTCGGCGCGCTGCGTTGCCGCCGCCGGATGCGACAATGCCGTGATCTGCTTGCGAAGGCCTTGGAGCGCATCGAGCCGCTCACGCGCGCCGGCGAGACGCTCGCGCGCCAGGGCACGCTCGCGCTCGAGCATTTGGCACTCGTCGAGCGCCACCTTGTAGCGCCCCGTGGGTTGTGCCCTACCTGGTGTCACAAGCTCCGCAAGTTCAGCCTTGATCTGCGCCTGGACGATGCGCGCAGCCCCGCTGTCGGCGACCGTCTCCACCTCGGACTCGATCGCAGCGTTGAGCGCGCCGCCCGCCGTCCTCACCGGCTCGGGGGCGGCAAGCGACGCGCCTTGATCGACCCACAACAACGAGAAACGGCCATCACTTCCCATCAACTCGGCGAGCCGGGTTTCAGCATCGGCGCCGCGCGCGACGGCGCCACCGTTCAGATCCTTCAGTACCGCCGACGCCGACGAGAGGAACTGCTTACGCACGCGCCAAGTCGCGCCGTCGACCTCGAAGTCCACCTCGACAAGTGGCGCACCACCCGAATACGGACGCAAGGGCTCGAGCTTCTTCATTGCTTTTGATGTGTGCTGCTCGAACAGCGCCAGCTGCACCGCCTTGAGGATGGTCGACTTGCCGACCTCGTTGGGCCCGGCGAGCACGTCGAGGCCGCCCGACAATCCTTCGAGCGCCACGCCCTCGCGAAAGCGGCCGACCTCCTTCAGACGAATGGCACGCAACTTCACACGCCACCTCCGGCCTCGGCGCGCCGCGCCAGCGAAAAGAGCTTGCGCAGGGCGCGGGCCGCGTCCGCGGCCTCCTCGCCGCCGCCTTGCGCCTTGGCCTTGAGGCGCTCGGCGACCGTGCCGAGCACGTCCGACCCCAGCGCTTGCATATCGGACGCCTGCGCATGGGTGCGCAAGCCGGCAAGGTCGGACGCGAGGTGAAACAGCTGGGGTGCGAGCCTGGCAAGCCGCTGCTCGATCTCGGCGTAGTCGGACAGCGCCACGTCGCCGTCGAGCTTGAGCGCCATCAGCTGGCGGGCCGCCGCGCTGCCGAGCTTGGTGACGTCGCGCTCGATTGCGTCGAGCCCAGCCGCGGCTTCGATCGTCTCGCGCCGGCTCGTCCAGGTGAAATGCGCCGTCGCCACGCGCTCCACTTTCGGCGCCGCGTTCTCGCCGTCGATGCGCACGGCGAGCGCGTGCCCCGGATCGTTGTCGCGGAAGCCGTCGGGCTCGGGCGTGCCCGAGTACCAGACGCGCTCGCTGACGCGCGTCGTGCCGTGCCAGTCGCCGAGCGCCAGGTAGGAAAGCTTCGCCGACTTGGCGCGGGCAGGATCGATCGGCACCTCGGCCTCGCCGGCGCTGCCGAAACCCTGAACCGAGCCGTGCGCCAGGCCGATGCGCAGCGTGCCCGAAGGCGTCGCCGCGGCGTCCATCCACCCGGTCGGATCGCGGCTCGTGCTCTTGGCGGCGAGCGGCGCCGGCAGCAGCGCCACGCCCCGCGCCAGATCGACGACCTCGGGCGTCGTGTGCACGCGCACGTTGGCCGGCAGACCGCCGCCGACGATCGCCTCCCACACGCCGCCGGCGCGCGCCGGGTCGTGGTTGCCGGGCAGCAGATGCCAGGCGAGCTTGGGGTAGGCCTTGAGCCGCGCCAGCAGCGTGGCGGCGAGCGCGTCCGACACCGTCTCGGAGTCGAACACGTCGCCGGCAACCAGAACGCTGGCAGCGCCGGCAGCGCTTGCCGCCGCCGCCACCCGATCGACGGCATCGAGCCGCTGGGCGCGCAGCACGGCGGCCTTCTCGGGCGGGAACGCCCCGAAGCGCTTGCCGATCTGCCAGTCGGCCGTATGGATGAACGCGAATCCCATGTCCGGAGGGAGAATGTTCCTATTTTGTTCATGACGCAAGGGGGGCGCGGGCCGAGCCCGGCGCCCCGGCGCATTCCCAGCCGGTCAGGCCTCCATGGCCTCGGCCTCCTCGTCGTCCTCCTCCTCGCCCTCGGCCTCCTCCTCGTCATCGCCCATGAGGCCTTTCAGCGTCTCGATGATCTGCACCTCGCCGTCCGCCTGGGATTCCACAAGCCACTCCGACAGCACCACGTCGCCGTGCTTGAACACCACCTTGAACGGCAGCTCATCGCCTTCAACCGCAACGACATCGCCAGTGACGAATGCCATGAGACCCCTCCATGCGTTGACACTGCACCCGCCGACGCGCGCGCAGAACCGGGACACTAGCCACGATTCGAGGCAATTCATGCGCAGCCCCGCGGGCACGCGCCCTTGTGGAAAACTCCGCCACGGCGCGCGCTCTCCGTGCGAAGAGAACGGCAGGGCAACGGACGGGGGGGCGCGGTGACGGCAGACGTCGAGACGGTGGTGGTGGGGGCGGGCGTCATCGGCCTGGCGATCGCGCGCGCGCTGGCGCTCGGCGGCCAGGAGGTGCTGGTGCTGGAGCGCCACGAGCGCATCGGCTCGGAGACGAGCTCGCGCAACTCCGAGGTGATCCACGCCGGAATCTACTATCCGCCGGGCAGCCTGCGCGCCAGGCTGTGCGTGGCTGGCAAGGCGATGCTCTATGCCTTCTGCGCGGAAAACGGGGTGCCCCACACCCGCTGCGGCAAGCTCCTGGTGGCGACCGAGGAGGTCGAGATCGCGCGGCTCGAGGCGATCGCCGCCAACGCGCAAGAGAACGGCGTCGACGATCTGCGCAAATTGTCGGCCGAGGAGGCGCTCGCGCTCGAGCCGCAGCTTGCCTGCGTCGCCGCCTATCTGTCGCCGTCAACCGGCGTTATCGACAGCCACGCGCTGATGCTGGCGCTCGAAGGCCACCTGACGACGCGCGGCGGCCAGGTCGTGCTCAACACCACCGTCACCGATCTCGCAGCGCCAAACGACACGGGCGGCGTGTTCCGCATCGAGACGCAAAGCGCCAGCGAGCGCAGTACGCTCACCGCCAGGAACCTGGTGCTGGCCGCCGGCTTGAGCGGCACCGAGCTCGGCAAGATGCTCGCCTACCCCAAGGACTACCGCGTGCCCAAGACCTACCCCGCCAAGGGTCACTACTTCACGCTCTCGGGCGCGGCCCCGTTCAAGCATCTCGTCTATCCCATGCCGCAGGGAGCCTGGCTCGGCGTGCACCTCACGCTCGACGTGGCCGGGCGCGCCAAGTTCGGCCCCGACATCGAATGGAAGGACGAGGTCACATACGACTTCGAGGACGCGGAGGGCATGCGCCGCATCACCTTCGAGCACGAGATCCGCCGCTACTGGCCGGACCTGCCCGACGGCGCGCTGCATCCCGACTACGTCGGCGTGCGCCCCAAGATCTACCGCCAGGGCGAGCCCGTGGCCGATTTCGCCATCCACGGGCCAGACGTGCACGGCCTCCCCCGCCTCGTCGCCCTCTACGGCATCGAGAGCCCGGGCCTTACCTCGTCGCTCGCCATCGGCGCGCACGTGGCGGCGCTCTACGGGCAACAGCCAAGCCGCGTCTAGCGTTTTGACCCCCGCGCGGGCCCGGCGCTATGCTCGCGAATCACCGAGGGACAAACTCGCGCCAGAATGGCGTGACACGTGCGCTTCCTGGCGCACCGTCATCAGGGGGATGAAGAGGCACATGCGAGGTTCTGCACGCTTCGTGACTGTCGTCTGCGCTGCCCTTGCCGTGGCCGCCACCGGCGCGCAGGGCGGCGAGCGCCTCGACGGCTACTGGATCGATTCCGACGGCGAGGTCATCCTCAACATCGGCCCGTGCGGCAACGCCCGCTGCGGCAAGGTCGCCTGGCTGAGGAAGCCGCGCGGCCCCGACCTCGGACCCCTGCGCGACTTCAGGAACCCCGATCCCAAGCTCAGGGCGCGTTTCGTGTGCGACCTGCCCGTCGTCACCGGTTTCAAGAAGCAGCGCGACGGCACCTGGGGCGACGGCACCGTATACGTGCCCGATCAGGGGATGAGCTTCTCCGGCTACGCCGAGGTGCTGGGCCCGAACCACGTCAAGGTCAGCGGCTACGTGCTTCTGCCGATCTTCGGCTCCTCCGAGGTGTGGACGCGCATCAACCGCATGCCGCCCTCGTGCGAGGAGCAGGCGAAGATGATCGCCGCCGGGCAATGGTCGGTGGATCTGTCGAAATGGCCCCTTCTTGCCTCCGACCCTGCGGCAGGCGCCGCGCCACCCATGGCCGCGCGCTAGACCATGATTTCACGCCTTTGGTTGATTCAATCGAAGACGATCACGCTCTAGGCAGCGGAGGGCGTGTCATCGGCGCGCCACGCCGGCGCCCCAAGAGCAGAGCGACGGGCAAAAAAACCCAAGATGCGGCCGCAATCTGGAGTAGCGTAGCGAGCCTGGCAAAGTACAGTGGACGGCCATGAGCGTACCGCAGCCAACCAAGCTACTTGAGCAGCCGATGAGCCCGGCCCGGCGGCTCGCCATTGTCGTCATCTGGCTCTTTCCCTATCTGCTTGCCGCGGCCGCCTACTTCTCGGGAGACGTCTACGAGCCCGCAGCCGCGTTGCGCGCGCCCGTCTCCTTCGATCAGCCGGTGCCCCCGAACGTATATGGCGCGCTCTTGGTGCTGGTGCTGATCGCCGGTGCCTGGCTGATCGGCGAGTTCCTCTCGGTGACGAGCCGCGAGACCGTGGTGATGGCCTTGCAGTTCGATGCGGTGTTCAGCTCGGCCACCGCCATCCTGTTCACCGGCGCGGCCGGCTGGCTGATCGGCAAGGATGAGCTCGAGTGGTGGTTCATCGTGCCATGGTTCGCCACCGTCATCGACGCGCTGACCGCGTCCTGGCTCGGCATCAACAATGCGGCGCAAAAGCCGTTCTTGGGCCGGCAGGGAGTGACTTGAGCCGCGGGCGGCCGGCTTTGCCGTCCTGCCGCGTCATCCGGCCGCCGCGCTGTTACCGCCGGCTGCCGCCGCACCTTCGCTGACGAGGGCCGCGAACTGCGCCAGCGGCATGGGGCGCGCAAAGAGAAACCCTTGCGCCTGCATCGGCCCCATGCGCTGCAGCTTCTCCGCTTGCGACATGCGCTCGATCCCTTCGGCGGTGACGGCAAGGCCAAGCTCCAGCGCCAGTGCGACGATCGCGTGCGCGATCGTCTCCGCCCGTCCGTCCTTGTCGATCCTCTCGACCAGCGAGCGATCGAGCTTCAAGCGCGAGATCGGAAGGCGCGTCAGATGCGACAGGCTCGTCTGCCCGGCGCCGAAATCGTCGATTGCAACCTCCATTCCCATGCCGCGGATGGCGCGCAGCGTGGTCCCGACCGCCTCTGTGTCGCTGACGATCGCACCTTCCGTGATCTCGATCGATACCGGCGTACGCGGCTTGCCCACGCGATTGATGATCGCGCGCATCCTCTGCGGCAGATCCTCCTGCCCCAGCGTGATCGGTGACAGGTTGCTGCTCCACGTGATCGCCCGCCCCGCCTCGCCCATGGCTCGTTGCTGGCGCAGCACCGTCTCGAACACGAACATGTCGATCTGCGAGATGAGCCCGCAGTCCTCCGCCAGCGGAATGAACTCACTGGGAGGAACGTCGCGCTCAAGACGCCCGTTCCACCATCGCACAAGCCCTTCCGCGCCGCTCATGGCACCGCTGCGAATGTCGAACTGGGGCTGAACGAACACGGCGAGAGTCCCGCTTTCCACGGCCTCCACCAGGTCACGCTCCAGGAGCTTCTTCTCCAGCTCCCGCTGTCCCATTCCGGTGGTGAACGTCTGCAGCTTGTTGCTGTTGGAGCGCTTGGCCTCGTAGAGCGCGATGTCGGCCGCCTTGTAGAGGCTGTCTAGGTCCTTGACGCCGAACATGCGGGTGGCCAGGCCGCCGCTGGCGCTGACACGGACGCGCCGCTCGTTGACGTAATGGGGCTCGTGCACGGCCCGCATGATGTTGTCGGCGCAGCGCCGCGCCCGATAGGCGGACATGCCGCGGAAGATCACGGCGAACTCGTCGCCGCCTATTCGATAGGCCTCGGCGCCGTCGTCGATCACGCCCAGGACCCTGCGCCCGATCGATTTGATCAGCTCGTCGCCGACCGCATGGCCGTAGCGGTCGTTGACGGGTTTGAAATTGTCGATGTCAACCACCAGAAGGCTGCACAGCTCATCCAGCTCGGGGGCCTCCCCGTCGTCGGACGCCCCCTCGGCCAAGGTCCTCTGGAACGCCGCCCGGTTGGCAAGACCACTGAGCGTATCGACGAGGGCTGTGGCCTCGACCTCTTTGCGCGCCAGCACCGCCTCGTCGCGCGCAGCCGCGAGGTGCTCATTGAGGATGCGGGTGTCCTTGAGCACCGCCTCGTTGATCTGCGCCATCATCGCGAATTCCGCGGATGCGTCGAACGGTGCAAAATCGCTCATGGTCAGACCGTAGTCGGTCACCTTGGTAATATCCCTGGGCGAGATGGTGCCGATGAACAGCGCCCCCTGGGCGCGCGCCAGCGGCAGGAGCGACCCGGCGATGAGCATGTCGTCCGCGGTACGCAGACGCAGCTCCACGCACTCTCTTGGGAAAGCGGCCGACGGACGGTCCGGCGGGCAGTCGCCGAGAACACGGCAAAATGCCTGCGCTCCGCCGGCGAGCGTGAATACCTCCCCGTATTGCTTCCCGCTGATCTCGGGATGATGCGCGGCGAAATACCGGCCAAGCTTCGTCAGCCGTCCTTCGCCGTCGAGCACGAACGAAAGCGGAAAGCACTCGATCACGCTTTCCAGGCTGATCCCGGCCTCATTTTGCGTCATGGCAACCGACCGCTCCCTCCTAGGCCGCGGACAAGCGCGCGTCCCGATCGCTCACGCGCAAGATCCACTGCGCCCGGCCGGGGCCCAGCTTCTCGAAGCCCAGGATCGCAACCTCCTGGCCGAAGTGCTCCGACAGGCCTTCGAAGAGACCTTCGACGAACGGAAAGAGCCCGTCGCGGCAGGACAGGTACGACACGCGCAAGGTGCCGTCGCCTAGCGGCTCGACCTTGAACGAAGGCGGCGCGAGCTTCGGCAGGCTCGACTTTATCTTCGAGTGCATCGCATCGAGGTTGCCGAGGAACTCCTCGAAGTGCGCGCCCCCGAAGGCAACCAGCGGCCCGAAGGAGGAGCGCACCGCAAAGTGCACCCAATAGCGCCCTATCTTGTGCAGCAGCTGCTCGACAGAGTCTCCGGTCGCTGCCGAAGATTGCGCAATGAGCTCGAGCGTCAGCGCGTCGTCGTAGGGCAGCACCGCAGCAAACTCGCCCTGATCCACGCCGGCACGCTCACAGATCCTGGCCCACGCTTGGGCCCCATGGCTCTCGATGACGAAAGATCGAACTGCATTGTTGACCATACCGTACATTGTCTCGCTCCCAGGCACGGCCTGCGTACACTGAACAAATAGGCGCGAGAGCTTGGCCAGGTCTTAATCAACAGCAGAAAGCTTCCGTGCATCTTGAGCTTTTTTTGCCGACAGGCGTATTGCTCCGTACAAGGCACGTCATCATGCACAGGAGTAAGGATGACGGTTGATGGTGCCGGGTCCGGCCCCTAAGAGTTGCAAATTTCTAGTGCCGATAGGCCCGACCGCCTGCCCGTTTCGCGTAGCGGGCGAGTTCGGTGCTGTAAACGCCGCTCTCCCCGGTCGCGAGCCACGGGGCGGCACGCGTCACCAGGTTCCCAGACCACCCCACCAAAGTTACGAATTGCACTAAAGTGGAAGGGCCTCCCATTGAGCATGCAGATCGAGCGCCGCCGGATTGAGCACGTGAAACCTTTGATCGCGCTGGTCGCCTTCACGTTAGCGCTGACGTGCTCCGTCTGCGCTCAGGAGCCGCCCGAGAAGCCACGACACGCCACGCAGCGTGAGCCTGTTCATGGTCTTGTGCCTGAGGCAGCTGCCCTCGCTCGATGACATCGCCAAGGCGGCCGGCTTCGGCGAGTTCGCCGAGATCACCGGTGACGAGCTTGCGGCCTACCGGCCCGCGGCGCCGCCGGAGGAGCTGCGCGCCTGGCGCTTTCACGATTCCGGCGCCGAGTTCATCCTGACCGCCATCAAGACCAAGCCCGATGAGCGTTTCAGGGCCGCGACACCCGAGTTCGCCCGATCGACCAACTTCGCCTGCTCGCTGGCAAGCGCGGCATCCGAGCCGCCGGCGGCGGTCCTTGCCGCGCTGGTGCGCCTTTTGGGCCGCGCGCCCAGCGAGACCTCGGTGGAGGGGACCATGCAGGTGCACGCATGGCGCGAGCGCACGGATAAGCACTTGAGCCTCGTACACTATTACGTGCCGGCCGAAGGCAGCGGCAGGAGCATCCTGAGCGCCAGCACGTTCGTGAGGAACTAGCCACCGGAACCGCCAAGCGGAGCGCGGCATTTGTCCCCTTGTTCCGCCGGGAACAGCGTGACATTGCGAATTGGACGAGCTTGCCCGGAGGCAGGGTGAGCGCTGCGCCGGTCGCGTCCGCGCCCACTTTGCTCGCTATCGAGGCACGATGGACATTCATGAGGTGACACTATGCGCATCAACGCAATAGCCCTGCAGGCAGCCGCGATTGCTGTCGCTCTGCTGTCGGCCGGCGCCGCGCGCGCCGAGTCCACCCCGGTCGGCGTGTGGATCGACCACACCGGACGTGGTGCGGTGGAGATTTCCGAGTGCGGCGGCCGGCTGTGCGGCCACGTCGCTTGGGTGAAGGACGCGAAGGACGCGAAGGGCTGCGGCGAGCAGATTATCGGCGACGTCCGGCCCGTCGGCGCCAACACGTGGGACAACGGCTGGATCTATGATCCCGACCGCGACGAGCGGTTCGACGTCGAGATCAAGCCGGTCGGCGACGACAAGCTGCGGGTCGTGGGCTACGCCGGAACGAAATGGCTGAGCGAGACCATGACCTGGAAGCGCGCGCCTGCCGATCTGCAAAAGTGCGCCAAGCCCGGCACCGCCGCCACGGCACCTGCCGCACCGGCGCCAGCCGCCGCCAAGGCCGAGGCTCCCGCCGCGACGACGAAATCCGCAACCGCGGCCGCCGTCGACGCCAAGGAGCCCGCCGCCAAGACTGCGGCCGTCGAAGAGGACGAGGCCGGCGCCGACGAGACGGCGGCCACCGACGATGCGGACGATTCCGACAAGCCGAAGAAGGGCAAGCGCGCCAGGGCCTTGATCGCCAAGGTTGCCGAGGCGCTCGACAACAGCGACTTCGGCTCGCGCGCCAACGGGACCTGCCGCATGCAGGTTCCGTACGTCGACATGGTCGTCACGTTCCCCTGCAAGGACTGAGGTCCTTGCAGGCCCGGCGGCGCGCAGCACGCGCGCTGCCCGAGCACCCGGGCGCCGAGACAGCGACAGGCAAGCGCCGTTCGCTCAAGCGCCGCGCCAAAGGCCCATGGTCCACGCCATGGGCTTTTGTTTTTCATCAGCGCCACCCGCGATGCTGTCCGGCAGCTCGCGCCCGCGCGCGATGCCGATCACCTCGACCGGCTCGGCGACGCCGCGCACAGCGACCTGCATCGTGAACTCGGCCGAGGGCTCCCATCCGGCGTGGCGGGCAACCTCGCGCGACAGCATGACCTGCACGCCTTTCTCCTTGGTCAGTCCTTCCAGCCTGCTGGCGACGTTGACGGCATTGCCGATCACGGTGAAGTCCACCGCCTCCCCGTAGCCGATGCGTCCAAGCAGTAGCGGGCCCGCGTCGATGCCGATGCCCACCTGCAGCGGACGCCCAACTTCCACCTCCAGCTTCGCATTGATTTCGTCGAGCGCCAGATCGATGGCGCGCGCGGCGCCCAGAGCCTGGCGGCACCCGTGCTCGATGCCGCCGCGCTGACCGAACACGGCGAGCAGCCCGTCGCCCAGGAACTTGTCGATCCAGCCGCCATGCTCGGCTATGGCCAGGCCGACCACCGCGAAGAACTCGTTCAAGACGAACACGACGTCGAACGGCAGGCGCTTTTGCGAAATCTGCGTAAACTCGCGCAGGTCGACGAACATGACGGCGAGCGGCTTTTCCACGCCCGCCCCGTCGACCTCGTCCAGGTCGACCGCCTCGGGGCCGGTGCTTTCCGCCTTCAGGAGGCGCGTCACCATAAGGGTCCCCGTCGGCCGGATCTGGCAGGCAAGGCGCACGTTGGGCGGGGCGCCGATGCTCCCCAGGGTGACGATTTCGGGGAATGCGGGAGCGGGCAGCGACGAGGAGCCTCGATCGATGCGCACCCGGCAGGTTGAGCAGCGCGCGCGCCCCCCGCAGATGGAGGCGTGCGGCACCCTGGACATGCGGCTGATCTCCAGGAGCGTGGAGCCCTGCGGCACCTTGATCGTGGGACCGCCCGTATAGGCGATCGTCACTTTCGGACCGAGCAGGCGCGCGAGGTAGCACCAGGCGATGCAGCCGGTGACCACCGCCAAGGCCGCCGCAAACTCGATGCGCACCAGCGTCCGCAGCCACGCCAGCGTTGCCCCGTCCGCGTCGGACGGCCAGCGCGTCTGCTCCTTGAGATTGTCGAAGACCCTCGGAACCTCGATGGCCGTGGCGACGCCGCTGCCCGCCACGATGAACCCACCGAGCGCAGCCAGCGGCACCACGATGGCCGCCGCCAGCAGCATTGGCAGCGCGCGCCGATAAGGCGCGTAGAGACGCAGCCAGAAATGAATGCCAATGCAGCCGTGCACCCACACGATGATCAGGAGTAGGCTTTGCGAAAGGGCGCTCGCCGGCCACAGCCGCGCAAGCTCGTAGACGTAGATGTCGTTGACGCCGAAAAAGACGTGCGCGATGCGCGTGTTGACGATGTGGGGCAGCAGCAGGAACGGGATGGCGAGCCCCAGCGCCACCTGCGCGAGCTCCCAGCGCGGCAGCCTGAGCGTGCCGCGCCCGGCGAGCTTGTAGAGGGCGAGCCCACCATGGACCAGCAGCGCACCGAGCAGGACGATGGTGCCGGGCCACGACCGCGTCACTGCCCAGCGCCACTGCTGCACGCTTTGCATCCAGTCGACGCTGAACAGGCCGAGCGAATGGTTGAGGAAATGCGTTGCTACGAACGTGAACAGGATGAGCCCGGAGACGAGCCGCAGTCTCTGGAGAATGTCGCCGCGCCACAGGACGTGCATGCGAGCCGAGCCCCTTCGCTGATACCGGGGGGGGAGACTATACGGTCGCGGGCGCCGGTTGGACGGATCAAATTGACTGCGTCTGCGGGGAGCGGGGCGAATCGGGCTAGTTCCTTGACGACTTCCTTGGCGCATCGGGGAGATTGCCTTCGGATGGCGCGCCTCCTTGCCGGCTGTCTCATTGCAATTCTGCTGCTGCCGTCGCCGGCTCGTGGCGGCGGCGCGGGTCCGGCTGTCTCGGACCCCAACGGCAAGCTCAGCGTCGAGGGCGGGCAATACGATGGGGATCAATCCGCGCTCGCGCTCGGCAGCTACACGCTGCCGCTCGGCTACTCGTTCGGCCAGCAGGCAGACGGCGCGCTCGGGCGCATCGACGCCGACACCATGGGCGGCGGGGGCTTGCACCTCTTCACGCGCGACCCTTCTAGCTATCTGCTCGGTGCCTACGGCAGCTATCACACCTGGAACGGCATCGGCATCGGCATCTGGCGGGCGGCCGCCGAGCTACAGCTCTACGTGGGCCGCTTCTCGCTCGATGGACTTGGCGGGTACGAAAGCGTGGCGGTTCCCGGGACGATCGGCGGCCTAACGGTCGTCGACCCGCATGACGATCACCTCTTCGGGCAAGCTGATCTCGCCTACTATCCGATCGACGACCTCAGGATCTACGGCGGCTACCGCTACGTGAACGAGACCAGCCTCGGGGCGGCGGGCGTCGAGTATCTGCTGCGCAGCTTCGCCTCTCCCGTGTCGCTGTTCGCCAAAAGCGATTTCGGCGAGGAGGCCTACAACCGCATCACCGGCGGATTGAAAATCTATCTCGGGCCCAATCCGGACAAATCGCTGATCGCGCGCCACCGCACCGAGGACCCCGAGAACCACACGCCGATGTTCCCAAGGCTGTCGGAGGTCGGCTTGCTCCAGTGCACGGTCAATGGCGCACAGGTCGTGACGAGCCCAAACAACGGCCAGTGCGTCTGCCCGGCCGGCACTTTCCAGCCCGGCCGGGCGCCGACACCGTCCAACGGCGGTTACGTCTGCTTCACGCCCGACTAGCGCCGCTCGCCGCTCGCCAGGCGCTTTTCCAGGAAGGCGGAGTAGCGCGACATGGAAAAGCAGAAGATCCAGAAAACAAAGCCGGCGAAGAAGTAGCCGGTCGCCGCCGTCTGCGGCGAGAACCACTTGGCGTCGGCCGAGATCGACTGCTGCACAATGCCGAGCAGGTCGAACAGCCCGATGATCAGCACCAGGCTCGTGTCCTTGAACAGCGCGATGAACGAGTTGACGATGCCGGGAATGACCAGCTTCAAGGCCTGCGGCAACACGATGAAGCCCATCTTCTGCGGGTAGGACAACCCCAGCGCGTCGGCCGCCTCGTACTGCCCGCGCGGAATCGCCTGCAAGCCACCGCGGATGACTTCTGCAAGATACGCCGCCGAGAACAGCGCCACGCCGATCAATGCGCGCAAGAGCTTGTCGAAGGTGACCTCGGGCGGCAGGAACAAGGGCAGCATCACCGATGCCATGAACAAGACGGTGACGAGGGGCACGCCGCGCACGAACTCGATGAATCCGATCGACACCCAGCGCACGATCGGCAACTCCGAGCGCCGCCCCAGCGCCAGCAGGATGCCGATGGGGAAGGAGGCGGCGATGCCTACCGAGGCCACGACCAGCGTCAGGAACAGCCCGCCCCACAGCTCGGTTGCCACGTGCGGCAGCCACAAGATTCCGCCCGTCACCAGCACGAAGCCGATGATCGGGAACGCGGTCAGCAGATAGATCGACAACCACAGCTTGCCCGGCACGCGCGGGATCATCAGCGGCACCAGCCCGGCGAGCGCCAGAACATAGGTCAGGTTGATGCGCCAGCGCTCCGCGTCCGGGTAGCGCCCATACATGAACAGCCCGATCTTGTGCGTGATGAACGGCCAGCAGGCCCCCGCGCCCGGCTTGTTGCAGGCCGCGCCGTCGCTGCCCACAAACACCGCGCTGAATAGCGCCCAGTTTAGGAATGACGACAGAACCAGCCAGACGATCGCCGCGGCGACGATGGTCAGGACCGTGTTGCTCCAGGACGAAAAGAGGTTGGACCGTGACCAGTCGGTCGCGCGCGCTATCGGCTCGACCTCCATCCATGCCTTGATGCTGCGATTTGTCATCCGCGCGCCCTACCGCTCCACCAGCGCCATGCGCGCGTTGAACCAGTTCATGGCGAGCGCGGTCAGCAGGCTGATCGCCAGATAGACGCCCATGGTGATGAGGATCACCTCGACCGCCTGGTTGGTCTGATTGAGCACGGTGCCGGCGAACACAGAGACGAGGTCCGGGTAGCCGATCGCCACCGCCAGCGAGGAGTTCTTGGTGAGGTTCAGGTACTGGTTGGTGAGCGGCGGGATGATGACGCGCATCGCCTGCGGGATGACGACGAGGCGCTGCACCTGCCAGGGCCGCAGACCGAGTGCACGCGCCGCCTCCTTCTGGCCGCGCGGCACCGCCTCGATGCCAGAGCGCACGATCTCGGCGATAAATGCCGCGGTATAGAGCGTAAGCCCCAACAGCAGCGCGATCAGCTCGGGCAGGAGCACGATCCCGCCCTCCAGATTGTAACGCCCGAGCTTGGGCACCTCGAACGATAGCGGCATGCCGAGCACGAGGAAGACGAGCAGTGGCGGCACGACGACGGCGGCGAGCCCGTACCATAACGCCGGCACCTGCTCCCCCGTGGCGAGCCGCTTGCGCTTGGCCCACACGCCGATCGCGACCGCGCCGGCGATCCCGGCCAGGAGCGCGAGGAGGACGACGCCAAAGCCCGGCTCCCAGACGGGGGCAGGCAGATAGAGCCCGCGGTCGGTGACGCCGATGCCGAGCGGCAGCCGAAAGTTCGCCTGCGGCGGGGGCAGCGAGATCAGCAGCATGAAGTACCAGGCGAGCAGCTGCAGCAGCAGCGGGATGTTGCGCACGATCTCCACGTAGACGGTGGCAAGCCGCGCGATGAGCCAGTTGGACGACAACCGCGCCAGGCCGATGACGAAGCCCAGGATCGTCGCCAGCACGATCCCGAGCGCGGCAACCAGCAGCGTGTTGGTGAGGCCGACCCAGAACACCTGCCCGTAGGTCGAGGCGCTGGAATAGGGGATCAGCGTCTGCGAGATGTCGAAGCCGGAGGGCTTGTCGAGGAAGCCGAAACCGGTGGCGATGTTCTGCGCGCGCAGGTTTGCCGCCGTGTTGAGCACGATCTCGACGAAGAGTGCCGCAACGCCGACGAGCAACAGGACCTGAAGGATCAGCCCGCGCGTCTTGGGGTCGTAGAGCCAGTCGCGGCTCATCAACGCCCATACCGGCTTTGTGCGTGCCCTCGTCATTTCCGTTCCTGCGCCGACGGTGGCCGCAAATGTGCCAGATCCCCTCTCCCCGTCATGGCGAAGCCATGCTCCGCATGGACGTGGGAGAGGGTAAGGGTGAGGGGGTTCCGACGCTGGTGTGAAAATTCCCGCCTCACCCGCTCGCTCCGCTCGCGACCTCTCCCCACCGGGGAGAGGTGAAGTGCCGCAAATCGCCCTCCATCAGAATCCCCTACCGGATCGGCGGGGCGTAGTGCAGCCCGCCGTCCGTCCACAGCCGGTTGTAGCCGCGCGCAATCTTGAGCCGCGAGCCCGCGCCCACGTTGCGCTCAAACGACTCGCCGTAATTGCCCACGTGCTTCACGATCTGAAAGGCCCAGGCGTTGCTGAGCCCGATGCCCTTGCCGAAGTCGCCCTCCACGCCGAGCAGCCTGCGCACCTCCGGGTTGGCGGAGCCGAGCATCTGCTCGACGTTGTCTTCCTCGAGGCCGAGCTCCTCCGCGTTGAGCCAGGCAAACAGCGTCCACTGCACCAGGTTGGCCCACTGCTCGTCGCCCTGGCGCACGACCGGGCCGAGCGGCTCCTTGGAGATCACCTCCGGCAGCACCTCGTTGGCGTCGGGATCGGCGAGCTTGATGCGCTGCGCGTAGAGGCCGGAGCTGTCGGTGGTGTAGGCGTCGCAGCGCCCCAGGTTGTAGGCCGCGATCGCCTCCTCGTTCTTCTCGAACACCACCGGGTTGTAGCTCAAGGCCCGGGTGCGAAAATAGTCGGCAACGTTGAGCTCGTTGGTCGTACCGGTCTGCATGCAGATGCTGGCGCCAGCCAGCTCCTTGACCGACGTGATGGCAAGCGCCTTTCTTACGAGAAAGCCCTGCCCGTCGTAGTAGATGGTGCCGACGAAGTTGAGCCCCTGCTCGGTGTCGCGGCTCATGGTCCACGTGGTGTTGCGCGACAGTAGGTCTATCTCGCCCGACTGCAGCGCCGTGAAGCGCTCCTTGGCCGACAGCGGCACGAACTTGACCTTCGATGGGTCGTCGAAAATCGCGGAGGCGACCGCGCGGCAGAAGTCGACGTCGAGGCCTTGCCATTCACCCTTGTCGTCGGGGGCGCTGAAGCCGGCGAGCCCGATATTGACGCCGCAGCGCAGCTCGCCGCGCGCCTTGACCTCATCGAGCGTACCCGCGTGCGCGCCCGCCCCCAGGAGCGCAACCGCGGCAACAGCAAGCATCGTGGTCAACGGCCGCATCAGGGAGCTCCTCGGGCTCAATGGGCGAGTATCTGCGACAGGAACTTGCGCGTGCGCTCCGACTTCGGATTGTTGAAGAACGCATCGGGCGCGGCGGCCTCCACGATCTGCCCCTCGTCCATGAAGATGATGCGGTCGGCGACGGCGCGCGCAAACCCCATCTCGTGGGTGACGACCAGCATGGTCATGCCTTGCTCGGCGAGCTCCGTCATCACATCGAGCACCTCTTTCACCATTTCCGGGTCGAGCGCCGAGGTCGGCTCGTCGAACAGCATGATGCGCGGACTCATGGCGAGCGAGCGGGCAATCGCCACGCGCTGCTGCTGACCGCCCGAAAGCTGGCCCGGATACTTGCCGGCCTGCGCGGCGATCTGCACCCGATCCAGGAGCTGCATGGCGAGCGCCTCGGCCTTCGCGCGCGCCATCTTGCGCACCCAGATGGGCGCCAGGCTGACATTGTCGAGCACGGTCAGGTGCGGGAACAGGTTGAACTGCTGGAACACCATGCCGACCTCGGAGCGCACCGTCTCGATCTGGCGCAGATCGCCGGTGAGCTCGTGCCCATCGACGACGATGCGGCCCTTATCGTGCGGCTCGAGGCGGTTGATGCAGCGGATCAGCGTCGACTTGCCCGAGCCCGACGGCCCGCAGATGACGATCTTCTCGCCCTGGCGCACCCGAAGCGAGACATCGTTCAAGGCATGAAAGTCGCCGAACCACTTGTGCACCCCCGCCATCTCGATGGCCGGCCTAGCGTCCGGCGCCGTGCTGACCTCGGCTTCGGGCATGCACCCCCCTTGCGTAAGCGTCGTCCGGCATCATCGCTGCCCGGCAGGCGAGATCAAGCCGTTTCTGCCACGCTAAAGCTTGCGGCCGAGAAAGACGACCTCGCGGCCGTTGGCCGTGGTCCGCGCCAGCTCGTGAAAGCCGTTGCGCAAATAAAAGCCGATGTTGCGCATGCCCGCGCCCGTGACGACGTGCATGCCCTTGGCACCGGCGTGCGCAGCATCCCTCGCGAACGCATCGATGAGGGCCCCGCCGATCCCGCGATTGCGGAAGCCGGGCGCCAGGTTGACGTGCAGGTGCGCGGGGAAGTCGGCCGTGACCGGCGCGAATTCCTGCATATAGCCGACATCGCTGAAGCGCGCCGTCTTTGCGGGATCGTCCAGGCTGCCGACCAGATAGCCTGCGAGCGTTCCATCCGGGCTTATCGCCACGTAGGCCCACTGGGGATCGTGCTCGAGATAGCGTCCCAGCCAGCGCTCGCGAAACGCATCGCGCGCTTTCTCGTCGGCAAAGGACTTGGTGGCGCTCGCCTCGAAAAAGATGGCATCGAGCGCCGGCACCAAGCGCGCCTTGTCGGCAATCTCGGTCCAGCGCCTAACGACGGCGTCATGGCGTGAAGAGCTGGCGGACATCGCTAAAGTCTGCCCGCGTCGGGCGCGAAGCGCCATGGCAATTTGCGGCGACGATACCAAGGGCCGGTGATGATCCGGCCCCTGGCCTATCCTCTATCGCTCAGCGAGCGCGCGGCCCGATGCTATTAGCCGTTGATGCAGCGATCGTAGCGCCGCCACCAGTAGCTGCTGTCGGTGCGCCGCGCCCTCTCGCGCAGCCACTCACAGCCATTGTCGTAGTAGTAGCCGTCATCGACGTAATAGTAGGGGAAATACGGCGCCGAGTAGTAGGGCCGCCGGCCGCCACGATGGCGGCGGTGTCCACGACGGCGACTGCCGCCATAGTGCTTGCGGCCGCCGCCGAACTTGCGATATCCACCGCCCCGATGTCCGCCGCGGAACCCACCGCGTCCGCCGCGAAACCCGCTACGTCCGCCGCGTCCACCGCGAAAACCGCCATGACCGCCGCCGCGCCGCACGTACGTCAGGCCTGTGGCCTTCTTCTGCAGGTCGAGCTTGGCCACGGGAACGGCGCCCGCCGGCGCTGCCGCTATCGGCGCAAGTAAGAAGGCGCCCACCATGGCCGCCAGCACGATTGTCGCTCGTATCATCGTTGCACCTCCCTGTGCCGGCGTGGCCCAGGCCCGTCGGCTTACCTAGGACACCCGCAGCACGCGCACTCCGGCCTCAGGCCGCGCGCACGCACGGGCGCATCCGCGATATATGGCGACAGTGTAGCGGATTGTTAAGGTTACCCGCCAGGACCCGCCCGACCGCGGGTTGGAGGCGCCCTGGGGACCGCCCTGGGGACCGCCCCGGGGACCGCCCCGGGGACCGCCCTGGCGCTTCGGCAGCGGCTAATCGGTGCAGGCACGGTAGCGCGACCACCAGGTGCGGCTGTTGGTCTGGATGGCGCGCCGCGCCATCCAGTGGCATCCGGTGACGCTTCGCTCGGTGTCGTAATAGTAGCGGTAGGGATAGGGCTCCTTGCGGTCCGACCCGCCGCGCCCCGCCGCATAGGGCCGTGTGGGAGACCGCGATTTCAAGCCGCCGTAGTTGCCATAACGCCCGCGCCGGTGCGCATCGCTGCTGACCGCCGGCGCGACCAGGGAACCGGCCTCCGCGCCCGGCAGCGGCATCGCCGCCGCGGCGGGCATGGTGAGCATAACCGCCGCCGCAAGAGCCGCCGGGAAATACGCCGCTCTCATCATCTTCTCCCGCTCCTGTGCACGCGCCGCACCCGATCATCCGGCGGCGGCGCATGGCAGCACATATGGTGTCGCAGCCGGCGGTTTGCGCCCCGCACGCGATTGGCCTTTAGGCCGGCGCCGGCACGGTCTGGCCGGCGGCGGCCGGCGGCACGGAGCCGTAGTTGGGGCTGAACGGCTCGGTCGGGTCGTCGGACGGCGGCATCTGGCTGCGCCGCGGCGGGCGCTGTGACGCGATCCCGTCGTCCTCCAGGCCCACGGGCGGACCGGCCGGCGCACCTGCCTGCGGCCCCCTGGATCCCGGCAGCTGCACGATGGCATACCACGCAGATGTCCGGGTGGCCGGGGCAGTGGAGCTGCACGCAGCCAAAGTCACGGAAACAAGGAGCGCCGGGATCAAGCCCAGCGCTCCACAGACCCTCGCCGGTCGACGGCCGGCACGCGACAAGGACATGGGACAAACGCCTTTTTTGACGACGCAACTTGCCGCGATCCTGGCGGTTTATGGTTAATGTCGCCCTAAAAGCTGTGCGGTTTTGAGCCCCTTCTCACGTCCCGAGCCTGACGAGCCCGCTCGCGCTCAATCCGTTGAAGGCCGCCTGCACGGCGATCCCCGCCAGAAGAATGCCGAATACCCGCATCAGCACGCGCTGCGCCGTGATGCCGATCACGCCGTTGAGCTCGTGCGAGATGAGCAGGAGCGCAAGCGTGATGACCATCACGGCGGCGAGACCGGCAACCGTGACGGCAAGCGCCAGCGCGTTTCCGTCGGCGTTGGCGGCGAGCAGAATGCCGGCGCTCATCGCACCCGGCCCCGCGAGCAGCGGCGTCGCCAGGGGAAACACCGCGATGTCGTCCTTGGTCTGCGCCTCCACGTCCTCCGGCTCGGTCAGCTTGAAGGCGCTTGTCGGCCGCGCGAAGATCATGTCGATGGCGATCATCAGGAGGATGATGCCGCCGGCGGTCTGCAGCGCCGGGATGGTGACGCCGAGCTGGTCGAGCAGCGGCTGCCCGAGCAGCGTGAACACGAGAAGAATGACACTCGCAATCGCGGTGGCGCGCAGCGCGATCGCCGCACGCGCCGCACGCTCCATCTTCGGCGTCAGCGTGGCAAACAGCACCGCCGTCTCCACCGGCCCGATGGTGGCGAAGAAGGTCGTGAAGCTCGTCAGCGCGATCTCGATCATGGCTCCGGCCTCTCGCTTCCCGCACCTGGCAGCGCCCCCGCGGCTGTCAGCAGTGTCCAGGGGAGGCTGCTAACACTCTAATTCCGCGGAACAATATCGTTGTGCTTGGGGTTCTCTCAATTATCATTGCTTCTCAGCATGTCGAGTCTCGACAGCCCGATATCCGATTGGGGGATCCGATTTGGGGGAATAGACCATGGCGCATTCTGACTTCTCGGTTCTGCTCAAGGGATACAGCCTGACGACGGCGGAGATCCTCTACCGCCTGCCCGATCATCCCGCGCTGCTGCAGAGCTACATCTGGCAGGACTACGATCTCCACCCGCGCTTTCCCAAGCTCAAGGGCTTTCTAGATTTCTGGACCGCAAAGCTCGACGGCAAGCTTTACAAGGTGACGGTGGCCCACCGGAAGCTGTTGACGCCCACCGAGGTGCGGCTCGTCGGCTCCGAGCTCAAAGTGCATTGAGCGAACCGCACTAGGCGGGCTCTTGCGGTGCCTCCGTCATGGCAAAGAACGCCCCGCCGCTCCAGATGCCGGGCACATCGCGGCCATCACGGCTTTCCTCCACTGCGAGCGCGGCAAGGTCATAGACGAGCGCGCGCGTGACCAGCGCTTCGAGACGGCCGCGCACCAGCAGATACGGTTTGAGGCCGCCGCCGGGCTGCTGTTTGGCAAACCGCAACGGGTGCCCCGGTCCGCAGCGCACGACATCGTCGACGTTGGTACGAAAGTGCAGCTCCTGATCGCGCCCCGTCCCGCGCGCCTGCATCTCGACCGCAAGGAAGGGCGCGTCCTCCACCGCCACGTCCACCTTCTCCGCCGGCGTCACGAGGTAGGTGCGCCCGTCCGCATCCTTGCGCAGCACGCTGGCAAAAAGCTTGACCAGGGCTTGCCTGCCGATCGGGCTGTTTTGGTAGAGCCAGGTGCCGTCGGCGCCGATCTTCAGGCCAATGTCGCCGCAATAGGGTGGCTGCCAGCGCTCGACGGGCGGCGCGGCGCGGCCGGATACGCCCCTCAACAGATTATCGAGGGTGCCGAGACCGGGTTCGTCTTGTGCCTTCGTCGCATCCGTCGTCATCTGGTTCCGGCACCGATTCGGCCCGATATTCCCGTGTGACATCGTTTCCCCAATCTAACGTAACATTCACTTGACCGGGGGGATCGCGGCCGTGATCGTTCTTGTTCATAATTTTGTTAAGCTGCCAACCCCAGGTTCCAACAGCCGGCGGGAGAGCCCCGATCCCCATGAGTACCGTTACCGACACTCAAGCCGACATCGTTCCGCGCCTTGAAGCGGCAGCTGAGCGCGTCCAGCGCGCTCACAAGGTGGCGGCCTCCGTCATCTTCGGTCAGGACGTGGTGATCGAGCGCTCGCTCGTCACAATTCTTTCAGGCGGCCACGCATTGCTGATCGGCGTGCCCGGTCTCGCCAAGACGCTGCTGGTGGAGACGCTCGGCAAGGTGTTGGGGATTGACGCCAAGCGCGTGCAGTTCACGCCCGACCTCATGCCCTCCGACATCATCGGGTCGGAGATCCTGGAGGACGCGCCCGGCAAGCAGCGCAGCTTCCGCCTGGTCAAGGGTCCGATCTTCACCCAGCTGCTGATGGCCGACGAGATCAACCGCGCCTCGCCGAGAACCCAGTCCGCCCTGCTGCAGGCCATGCAGGAGCATCACGTGACGGTGGCCGGCGCGCGCTACGACATCCCCACGCCCTTCCACGTGCTCGCCACGCAAAACCCCTTGGAGCACGAAGGCACCTACCCGCTGCCCGAGGCGCAACTCGACCGCTTCCTGTTGCAGATCGACGTGTCCTATCCGGACCTGCTCGCCGAGCGGCGCATGCTGTTTGCAACGACCGGCACCGATGAGCGCCACGTCGACTCGATCCTCACCGCCACCGAGCTCATGAGCATCCAGCGGCTCGTGCGCCAGATCCCCGTGCCCGACAAGGTCGTCGACACGATCCTCAAGCTGGTGCGCTCGGCGCGCCCCGGCACCGGCGCAGGGAACGAAGCGGACCGCTTCATCGCCTGGGGCCCCGGCCCGCGCGCCAGCCAGGCACTGATGCTCGCGGTGCGTGCCAAAGCGCTGATCGACGGCCGCTTTGCACCCTCGGTCGACGACGTGCTTCACTTGGCCGAGCCGGTGCTCAAGCACCGCATGGCCTTGACGTTCGCCGCCCGCGCCGAAGGCCAGGATCTGGGAGCCATCATCTCCCGCCTCGTCGCGGCAGTGGAGTAAGGCATGGCGAACGCCGCCGCGCCCTCGCGACCGGATCTCGATAAAGGTGGCGGGATCCTCGCACTGGAACGCGAAGCACATGGTCTCGCCGACCGGCTGCCCGATATCGTCATCGAGGCCCAGCGCATCGCCCAGACCGTGGCCCACGGCATTCACGGGCGGCGGCGCTCGGGTCCCGGCGAGACCTTCTGGCAGTTCCGCCAATTCGAGGTCAGCGACACCGCGCGCCAGATCGATTGGCGCCGCTCCGCCAGCTCCGACCAGCTTTATGTGCGCGAGCGCGAGTGGGAGGCGGCGCACACCGTGTGGCTGTGGCCCGACCTTTCGCCTTCCATGGATTTCTGCAGCCACCTCTCGCACACGACGAAGCGCGTGCGCGCCACCGTGCTCATGCTGGCGGCGGCCGAGCTTCTGGTGCGGGGCGGCGAGCGCGTCGGCTTCCTCGGCCTCACCAACCCGACGGCCAAAAACCGGCTGGCAAAGCTCGCGTTGAAGGACACGACCTACGAGCCGATCACCGATCTCTTCAAGGGGCCGACATGCTTGGCCTACTCGGAGGATCCGATTGCGGCCGCGAAGGTCTCCGTCACCTACGCCAAGGGGAATGACAAGCTGATCATTCTCGGCGGCGCCATGGGTGCGACCGTCCTCGACGCGAACGCTGTCAAAGCGCTCGCTGAGCTGCCATCGCTGGATGAGCTCAGGGCTACGCTCATCGGTCTCCTCAATGCGCCGGCGACCAAGATCGCCCGCACCGTGAAGGAGCCGGGAGCCAAGCTCGCACGCGTCATCCAGGCGAAGGCGTCGCAAAGCGAGGCCGCATGACGGTAAAGGGCGGCGCCCGCGGGCGTCACGCAAGCTTCAGCGCAGTTCCAAAGGGCTGCTTTTCAGACACTAGGTTCAGACCGGAAGGAAGTTAAACCATGACCGATCTTGCAAAGATCGTTGACGATCTATCGGGCCTCACCGTCCTGCAGGCGGCCGAGCTCGCCAAGATGCTGGAGGAGAAGTGGGGCGTATCGGCGGCCGCAGCCGTCGCCGTCGCCGCGGCTCCTGCCGCTGCCGCTGCTGTTGAGGAGCAGACGGAGTTCACCGTCATCCTCAAGGCGGGCGGCGACAAGAAGATCAACGTCATCAAGGAGGTGCGCGCCATCACCGGGCTCGGCCTCAAGGAAGCCAAGGATCTCGTCGAGGCCGGCGGCAAGGCCGTCAAGGAGGGTGTGCCCAAGGACGAGGCCGAGAAGCTCAAGAAGCAGCTCGAGGACCAGGGCGCGACTGTGGAAGTGAAGTGAGGCAATAGGCAGTAGGCAGTAAGGCAGTAGGCAGTCGAAGCTTTCCAAAGCTCTTGCCTACTGCCGACTGCCCCACTGCCCACTGCCCATAGGACGTTTCTCCGGAGGGTCCCTTTGGGGTCGATGCAACCCCAAAGGGGCCTTCCGGTGAGCCGTTTCAGCGGCAAAGCGCGGGTGGGCGGCCTGCGCAGCGAAGGCAGCAAAGCGCGGGATCGTCGCTCGCGCGGGTGACAAGGAGCGGACATGGCTGAGATGTTTAACGGCCGCAAGCGCATCCGGAAGCAATTCGGATCCATCAAAGAAGTCGCGGAGATGCCGAACCTCATCGAGGTTCAGAAGAGCTCCTATGACGACTTCCTCATGGTGAAGGAGCCAGCCGGCGGCCGTTCGGACGATCATGGCCTGCAAGCGGTTTTCAAATCCGTGTTCCCGATCTCGGACTTTTCCGGGCGGGCCACGCTGGAGTTCGTGCGCTACGACTTCGAGCCGCCCAAGTACGACGTCGACGAGTGCATGCAGCGCGACATGACCTACTCGGCGCCCTTGAAGGTCAAGCTGCGCCTCATCGTGTTCGATGTGAACGAGGAGACGGGCTCCAAGTCCATCAAGGACGTGAAGGAGCAGGACGTCTACATGGGCGACATGCCGCTCATGACGATGAACGGCACCTTCATCATCAACGGCACCGAGCGCGTCATCGTCTCCCAGATGCACCGCTCGCCGGGCGTGTTCTTCGATCACGACCGCGGGCGTACGCACGCCTCCGGCAAGCTCTTGTTCGCGGCGCGCATCATCCCCTACCGCGGCTCCTGGCTCGACTTCGAGTTCGACGCCAAGGACATCGTCTATGTGCGCATCGACCGGCGCCGCAAGCTCCCCGTCACCACGCTGCTCTACGCGTTGGGCCTCAACGACGAGGAGATT
>Ga0307426_1000060_pt1 | contig 59618 bp, 54 predicted proteins | sample SalMarWE160340MG_FD_202165 | JGI IMG/M metagenome (GOLD analysis project Ga0307426, IMG submission 202165) | Salt marsh sediment microbial communities from the Plum Island Ecosystem LTER, Massachusetts, United States - WE1603-40 | ecosystem: Environmental > Aquatic > Marine > Intertidal zone >... | reverse complement strand
AGTATTACACCTTTTATCGCACCTGCTCTTTTACAAGAACCGGCAAATTTATCTATAATATCAGATCCGATGAGATTTTCCCATCTTTTTGCTTGAATATAAATATTGTCCAGAGCTAAAGGATCTTGTATAATTATACCATCTATACCTTGATCATGCGGACCCCCTGTTCTAATTTTTGATTGAATCATATCGGTTCCGTAACCTAATGCACTTAAGACATCTAAAACTAAATATTCAAAATCTTTTGAGGATCTATTTTTAATTTCAGATAAAAGCTCTAAGCTAAGGTTAGTGCTTAATTCATCATAAATTTCTTCTAAAATTTCTTCAGGTGTTTTTTCATCTTTTGGTTCTTCTTTATCTTCCTCAGTTTTTATTTTTTTGGTTGTTTTTACTCGATTGCGATAATCTCGATATTCCTGATATTTTTCAAGGTATTTCAAATCTATTTCATTAGGTTTTTCTTCTAGAATCTCTAGACCTCGATTTGTTATTTGGATATAACCTCTCCTTGGTACTTTAATTAGTTCTGCTATTTTCATATGAAGGCGTGCCCAATATACACGATTACTAAAAATAGTGGCTCCCGTCTATTACAATTTATCAGCTAATTATCAGTATCAGTTAGCATTGAATTATAGATTACAAGAGAAAAGTATACTCTCATTTGAGTTTATTGTAGAAACAAATGATGACATTATAGAATATGATTTAGGACAAAATTCCCCCAGTATGTATCCAGATGGTACTCCAATTATTTTAGCTTATTTTTATAACAGTTCAAGTGAAAGAGTATATATTGATGAAAATCATTTAGGTTATGATATCCAAACTGATAAACTTTCAGTTAATATAGCTCCTTATTGGGATCAAGGACTAGTACAAGGTACTGAATTATTTGTGTCTTTATATGCTGAATTACAGAATAAATATCAATATTATCATGATTTTATAGTTAATCTGGCAGATGATGATATTTTGCTTCTAAATTGGACAACCACTCAATCTCCAGAGGATTTTTTAATGGTCAATTATGAATCATCTCACTTTATCTATGATATTGATCCATATAAAGCGGTCAGTAAAGGGAGGGTAAAACAGATTTTTGCCATACTTAATAACACCAATAGTCTGATCTATTACCTTACAGAAGATCTTAATGATGCGAATGCAGGGTGGGAATCATATAATACCTTGATAATGAAAATGGGGTTCTTAAATCCAGATATTCTATCATATCTCAATGTTAGTTTTTTCTATACTGATTTATCTGGTGTAGATCAATTAATTGGTACTACGAAAGTTACCCTAGATATGTTTGAAGATGATTCTGGAACCATTTATATAAAATTACCAGATTCCGGAGATTTCAATAAATTTACTGTAAAAAATAACGCATATATTATATTTACTCCTATTTTTAAGGAACCTTCTGAGTTTAATGGAGATTTTTTTGGAAAAGGATTACCCACAACTCAAATAATTGAATGGAGTTCAGAAGATGATACTGATGGATATTTAAACGTTGACCTGCTGAGAAGAATTTTTTCAGATACTCAAAAAATATATGTATTTAATGAATTGATGGAACTTATCTATGAAATCACTGAAATCGATACTAGAACAGAAAAATTCAGTATCTATGACAATAAAAATCATTATACTGTTGAGTACAACAACATTTCTCTTCCAAGTTCCTATATAGATTCACTAGGGAACCAAATTTTTATGGAAGATGGTGATATCCTTTTTATAAAATATAATGCTAGTCTAGAAGCATCAATTGGGCTCGCTATAGATGAGATGGTACTTCAAAAAGGGTCTTATATTTCAAATTACTTAACAGGTGTGCCAGATGTTCCTTTCGCGGAAATTTCCCTTTTAGGTATAAATAATGATGGGAATAATTATACAATAAATGATTTATACGATAATAGAGATAAATTAGTAGCATGGGAGATTCCTTTAGATCTTACTCCCTTTGAGAGTGAATTTTATAATACTTATCAACAAAGAGTATTTAATATCAGTTTTGATGATATTTATTCAGGTTTTAAAGTTTTAGACGAGAATGAAAAAGAAAACTGCTATTTAACTGACATTCTCATTACTTCAAATGATCCTCGCTATCAAATTGTTGTTGATTCAATCTTTATTTTTGAATTTATTCCTAATGGAACTCTCTATGATTCTACTTTTGTTGATATTTATCCAAATAATCATCTTGAAAAAATTTATTTCGGAAATTATACAGATATTTACAGCCAACATATAATAGTAAACACTTCTGAATTTTCACCGCTTTATTCTGAAGATGATTCTATAAATGAAGCCTATTATTTTGATGCATTTGATGAGGAAGGGAATAGGTATTACTTTGATTCCCAGCTTATCAGCACATGCATTTCTCCCGGAGTGTATGATATAGAATGGAACCCTTATTATTCTGAAGAATATTATTATGCTTACATCAACAATGATGAAAATGTTGATGAATTAAGAGAATATTATCAACCTCATATTGATAAGTATAGCTATCTGTATATTTCTTGGGCAAATAATGAAGCATGGAAAGAATGGCATACAATTGAAGCGCCTAATATAAATTCTAGTTCACTTGAAGTGTCTTTTGAATGGTTTGATGATGTTTTAAATGAATATGAATCTGTCTCTTATAGTGGTTCATTAAATGAGTTTAAGACTCGGAATATTGCAGTAGAGACATTATATCCTTATAATTCAGATTCTAAAACAGATACTTTCATGTTATCTCAGGATTACAGTAATGCACAAAACTTAGATATTATAGCAATTAAAGGATTTTTCTATAATGAATCTTTTATTGAATTTGGTTTAAGTAATATAGCTATAGATCCTTCGAGAACCCAAGTAGAAATTAATGCTCCAGATAACCTTAAATTAATCGATTTTGAGAAAATCATTATATATTTTAGCTTCTCAGAGGGCGCATATTCAGATTTTACTCAATATCGACTTTTAGACGGTGCTATTACTAATCATCCTGCAGTTCCATTATGGACTAAAAATGATACTTTTTTTGTGAGCTATGAATATCATGATATTGATTATTTTTTAGTTATGGAGGATTACTTTGTTGGTTCAAATGATTCTCTATTTGAATATCTTCCATATGCGAGGAATGAAAGATTTATTAATTACGAATACCAAAATGTTCAAGAATTTCTAGATAAAAAATACCAATATCATGATTTTGAAAATTTTAGTGAAGTTAATGACCCTAAATCAATACTAGAATTTCACGATTTAAATCTTGATGGAAGTCATGAACTTATCGTACAAAAAGACGATCTTACTGGAAATGGGATCTACGATTCGTTTAAATATGGCTTTCTCAACCCAGCAGGAGAAATTACCTTTCATACTTTAATTCAAAAAGCTTCATACACAGAATCTCATGCTGATAAAAAAAATGATATTAGTGTGAGCGAAGAATATCAAGTGGATTGGGAAGATATCTTTCGAGATTATTATGCTATAGTACAACGAACTATTGAAACTAATACCACAATCTTTAATAGAATAGATACAATGGCTGTTCTTATACAGAAAGATTTAGATTTTGATTCTGAAATTGATAAAGAGGTAGTGTTTGAAAGTAGGTTTTATACAACGCAAGTAATAAGTTGTACAAAAGAAATCACTCATATTCATTTTAAACCTACAGTCAATAATCCCTCTGGCAAAGAACAGGATGGTTATTTAACAGAATACAGAAACTCAACGTACTCCGTTTTTGATTCATCATTTTCTTTTGCATTCAAAGATTTTGAGGATAACCAAGTATCGAGCATAAGATATTATGATGATATTTTTCCAAATGAAATAACAGAAAAATATGATCCAGACAATTATTTAACAATAGCTATTAATGATTTAAATGATTATGATTCGAGAAATGATATTGATATAGAAGTTCCGGCATTAGAACAATTAATAGGGCTCACACATCCTTATGATGGAGTTCCTGCTATTTTTGATCGTAGGATAATAATCGAAAATCAAGATTTTGAAGTAGAAAACTTACTTGCAACTAAGAAGGTACTCTCAGTTCCTGGTTCTTATAATCTAGAAAGTGGGATCTCCGATTATATGACTGAACAAAAGATCCTTATTGATGTTATAGAAATCATTCCGCAAGATGGGGTATATTATGATAATTTCGAAGGTTATAGCCCAGAGAGGCTAAAAGAGTATTCTTACTGGTATTTTGATGAAAACAATGATGGCATATATTCAACTATTTTTATTGTGGATTCAAAAGGTGAAGTTCAAGGAGTAGGTTTTGATTATGACTCAGATTCACACTTCCAGCCAAATAAATTACAGCCTGTTGAGAAACATATAATCTATAATGAGCCTTCTGGGTGGCAGAAAACATATTATGATAGTAAAAACAATGAATTTCGTATGGATTATCTTGTATTAGATTATATTAATTTCGATTTAATTCATTATGAAGAATCTGATAAATATGAGGGATGGTTTGCAGAACCCACTTTTAGAGATTCGTTGTTTGATATCTGGAAGACAAATTACGTGGGAGGATCAAGTAAATTAATGCAAGAAGTCAAGGCGATCACTTCTGATATGTTTATTCAATCGCTTTCTCCACTTAAAATTGCAGAAGATATTTTATGGCAGGTAGAAGCACAAACGATGGCATGGATTGCTGGTAAACTATTAGGTGCAGGAGTTAGTGCTCTCATTGGAGTATTCACTTCTGCAGGTTCAGCCCTTCCCGGTTTTGGTACTGTGATTGGTTTTGCTGTTGGGTATTTCTTTACATATTGGATAATTAATTCTCTTAACGCTTATACTAAGCAAAGAGAACTTGATTACTATATTCATTCTCAAACTTTTCATAATATTCATTTTGAGAGCTCTCAAACCTTATCAGAAAAGTGGTGGCAGGATGAATATTTCGGTAATATCATGCCAAATACGCTTCAAGGAAGCAAGAGTGGAGTATATACTCCAGTAAAAGTAGAAACCGATAAATATTCTTATGAAGGGCAAATAATTTTAGCACCTAGTGGGATTGAAAAGACTTCCAACTTTGGTACTGGATTTAATCATATATTATTAGATTTTTCTCAACAGACGCGGAATTATTTATTATATTCTGACTTTGATGACCCTCGTCTAATTTCCTTTTTTACCGAGACTATAAATGTTTTTGGAGTCGAGTTAAGTGAAATAAAGATGCCATCTACCCTCTATATGAGAAACACGATAATGTATTTAGAAAATGAAATTCATAGTACAACAACATCAAATGAGGATAAACATTATGATAGAATAATTCCGTATATGGTTTCAATAGAGCCTACTCTGCAATTTGCAGATTCAGAAGGAAATGTCCCACTTCCTGAATTTTATGAAGATTATCCCATTTTTGTTAGTCAAGATAAGTTCAAATCGTTAAAATATGAATATCATAAAATTTTCAAAATATTTGATGGCGCTTCGCAAGAAGTTCAACTGATTCCCGAAGAGAATATTCATATGTTTGAATCAGATATTGTTTCATTTTACGTATATATGGCAGATGTTTATGGTAATGAAGAATTCATTGGAAATTATAGTAATTGCTTTATTTTTAATAAAAAAACGGGAGTTTTAACTCTCGATGTTGAAATTTTTCAGATTTTCTGTAATAAACTTAGTGAACTAAGGGAAAAGTATGGTTCTGATGCATATTTTGTTTTCGAATTTAATATTGAGAAATATCGATCAATTAACGATACAAGAAATCTTTCTGTTGATAAGGTACACGAGATTGCTACTATGCAAACTGTCCAAGCGGGCATACTTGAGTATTTATACCAATTTACGATTGCCAAGAAAACACAAGAAAGACTCTCAGAAATTGCATATACTTCCTTCATCACAATTGTAAGTACTTTTTTAACCTTAGGTATATCGTATGGATTTAAAGGGTTCACGGGAAGCATAAAGGGGGGGCTTGGAATAAATCTATTTAGAGTCTCCACTGCAGTATTTTCAGAGACAATGGAGGAATTGTATATTGACCCATGGATTGAAGCTTATGTTTCAAATGAAGTTCGAAAAGCTGGTGGTGATGCATGGGAACAAATTCTATGGAGCAGTTTCTGGGAGAGCACGAGAGAATCTGGTGTAAGTCAAGTAACTCAAATCCTTGGTCAAGGTTTAAATTTAATCAATACACAAGCTCAAAATCAGATCTCACAGACTCTTCAATTAACCCCGCAAGAGTCAATATTAAATCTTCAAGAAATGAAAGAAGATTTCAGAATGCAAAAAGATAAACAAAATTCGAGAGGAGAAATCGTAGAAACTGTTGTATCTTCTATATTGCTATTTGCTGGAGCCCTATCTGGTGGCTTCTTTGGTACAACTACAGCTTCAATTCTAGGAAATGTGATGATCATTATAGGAACTGAAGTTTCATTGGTAAAAGAAATTATAGAATTAACCTTGACAGCTAAATCTAATGACCAAACTACTCTTGGTATATTTACTAATAGCATTAATAATAGAATAAGTCATAAAGTGTGCTCCTTAACTTCATTCTCTCCTGAGTTTAATAAATTTTATGAGCTATTTAGAAGAAAATTGGTTCTAGTTAGAGATACAGATAGACTTACTTCAAAGATTAAATCAGAAAGTGTGAATTTAAAAAGTTCTTACATGGAACGATCAATAATCAATGCTGCTATGGAATATTTTAATAGGATTAAAAGATCTTATAGATACTCTTCAGATATAAGATATTTAGACTTCGAGAAAAGTATAGCTGTTGAAAAAATTATTAATTTAAAAAGAGCTCATGAAAAATTGATACAATCAAAAAAAGCCCATTATGTAATATATCGGATATCACTTAAAACTCCTGGTATATTTAAAACTGATATGATGTTTGGCGACCCGTATGAAGGATTATTCAAATTTTTTGAAAGGCCGTTTACTTCGAAACTCCGAATTGGACAAGCAAGAAATCATTGGGAGGGAAGAACATATACTATAAAGGAACGAATTGATAAATACTTTGCTAAAGCATTCGCATTAGATCCATATAAAAGAGATAAAAATTCTTTTTCAATGGATTTACGTGCTTTAGTTGGGATGAAAGAGTATGAATCAAATATAGATATTATAAAGAAGGCTAAAAGCGATGCGAGAAACCTAATAAAAGTGGACATATTGCACATTTGTAATTCTTGGCAGGAGGTTGATGCTGCTGAAAGATTTTGGATTTATTTTTATAAAGCTCGTTTTCCAGAATATGGATATAATATTGAAAGAGGTGGTCAAAGACGAGTCAGGCAACTTACCGAAGGAATATTTCTTATGCGTTTATACAATCTAAAATGGGCTGATATTGATAGAGTACTTACTGAATCTCTGGAACAATCCTTTGTCTATGGATCAGGTGGTGCAAAAGAATATGTCGCAAATAGTTTAGGCTTAGCAAATATTGAATTAGACGCATTAATACAAACATTATTTAAGTCTGAGTCTCGAACGAAGACAATTTTGGGTGAGGGAATAGAAGAGTTTGATTATATATTTAACTCATATTTTGATCATAGACCCTTGACCTTTTCAGAGATTAGAGAACTCTATATCGGTCGTAGAATAATTTTACTGATGAAGATGGGTTTCTGGGAGCAATGGGAAGTAGCTAGACAATTTGGTATAAAAACTCATGAAGAAGGTTCTGGAGTAAATACATTAAACCGATGGTGTTATAGAATATTCGGGAAGAGTTTTAACCAATTAAAAATTGAACTCTTAGACTCAGTATTTTCTCCGTTGGTAAGAAAATTTAATTTAAAAGGTGAATTATCTTATGCGGATATAGCTGAATTCATTCCAGGAATGGATGAAGCTCAAGTTCGATATTGGATGGATATAATTTATGGGCATAAAGTACCATCTTCTACAAGTTTCAGATCAGGTTTTAGGTATACGAGTGGTCTTGAAAATTTGAGAAAATTGGTTAAAAGAGATTTAGCTATACCATTATTTATGTTGGATGTCGATGGGGACACAATTTTAAAAATGTTAGGATATATTCCTGGCAGTGAAGGGAGGTTTAAGGATAAGCAAGAATACTTCAAGAAAATGTTCGATTGGGGGGATAATAATAGATTAGATGAAATAACAGCTAGGTTAATATTTACTGGCCGATACCTTCCTCCAAATGCTTGGAACCAACATAATATTAAATATAGACCTTGGTGGGAACATCTAGAAAATTTCTTAGACGATTTTTATTAGAAAAATAAAAAGTACAAAAAAACTATATTTGAGGTTATCCTCCAGCGATTTCCCCGCTCCGCTTTAATTAAGCGAAGCTATGGGGGAGGATAACTACTTCTGACTGTTCAGTAATAACGGTATCTGGTGTAGCCTTCTTTCCATCCACTAGAATTCCAAAAAATTTGTTCTCCAAGTTAAGCTCTTGTAGTAGGTCAGCTACGGTCATTGTTTTTTCTGGTTTGAACATTTCATACAGGCCAGTATCTAATAATTCAGAAATTTGTTTTACAACAATCACCTACATTTTTTTATTATTAATAATATACACGTTATACTATTTAATATTATTCCTTTATAATTAATCGTTTCAGAATGCTGTGAATTCTTGTTTTTGAAGCACTTATTGCATTTATTTTAGTTTTTCTAAATAGATTTTCATTTTAAAGAAAACTGAATAGAAAAATTATGGATTTTAAACAAAAACCAATTTTTTTTATTTTTACATTAATTTCTATAAATAGGTTTTATTTAATTTGAGGAGATTTTAAAATTATTGAAGAAGAGGAATTCATAGATTATACAGAGTATTTAGATAAAATAAGAAAATATGAATCTAAAATTAAGCAATTAACTGATCCAATAGAGAAAGAAAAGAAAATTAAAGAAATGGTCTCAGGGGCTATTAATTTCTCTAAAGAAATTGTTGAATCTGGAGAATATTTTGAAGCAGGTGAATTTCTTTTCTCTGTCGCTGAAATAATGGAAAGTCTTGATTTTTCAGAAGCACTCAAATTATATAAGCAAATTATTGAACTCTATAAAAAATTAATTATTGATTATAAGCTTCAAGCGAAATTACATGAGATTGCTGAGTTATACTTACGAATAGCAGACATTTATCATGAGAAAATAGTAGATTTACATTCTGAAAAAAAAAATATATTGAATAGTATAAAATTTCTAAAACAGGAAAGTAAACTTTTAAAGGAGTTCAATGAAACCAGAAAACTTGCCCAGAATTATCAAAATATAGCAGAATTATTTTTAAAATTTTCAGATTATATGAATGCTATAAAATACTATGAGAAAGTTATCAAAATTTCAAAACTTCATAATTATTTTGATATGCTTTCCTTCTCTTATCAACAAATAGGATCTTGTTATGAGGAAATCGATGATTATAACAAATCTCAAGATATTATTTTGGATGGTGTAGAACATTTCTCAAATTTAGCAACTCAATATGAAGAAAAAAGCGATGGTTTAACTTTAGCTCAAATATATCAGATATTAAAGAATCTCTATAGCATTTTGGATAAAGCAGATCAATATACTATTTTCTCCAAGAAAGAAGCTGGAGCATATATAGATTTAGCAGAAACTATAGAAAAAAATAAAGAAAACTATCATAAAATTGCGCGATATTACCGAGGTGCCGGGTTATGTTATCAAGACATTCAAAATAATTTAATTGAATGTGCTTCTTGTTTTATATTAGCTGGAAATTTTTCAGAAAAAATTGAGGATTTTAACCAAGCTGCGATAAATCTTGTTGATGCTGCTAACGTATTTAAAGAATTGAAAAACTTTGAAATGGCTTATAAACATTATGTTAAAGCAGGAGATAATTTTTGGAAAATTGGGAGTATAAACGAGTCCACAGAGAGTTATTTAAACGCATATGATATCGCTATCGAAGGTGAATTAGAATTTAATAGATTTGGGATTTTTAATCAAATAATTAGAGGATTAAATAAAATTGCTAAAGAAGGATTAAAAAATAAGCAATTTTTTACTGCTGCAACTCTTATTTTAGAAAGCATAAAATTTTATGAACAATTGGATATAGCCAAGGATTTTCTTTTGAGAGAAATGGTTAATAATCTTTATCGCTACTATTATAGAGCTGCTAACCTTAAAAAAATTGGTCATTCTCATATAGTTCAAAGCTATGTCCTCGCTTCTATCTCCTGTATATTAAACGGAAAATTAGAAAAAGCATGGGAAGTTATCTCTGAAATTGAAACTGAAGGAAACACAGTTAGAAAATACAAAGAAATTATAAGAATAATGATTGAACAAGTTTCCGAAGGGAAAGAAGTAGCATTAGATGTTTTCCCCTATAATTTAAGAAGGTTAATAGAAAGCTCTGAAGAAATAACATTCTTATTGAAATTATTTAAAGGATTTAAAATTACGTAAATCTACAATTTTGTATAGTTTTATTGGGTGATTTACTAAGCATAAATATTTAATCTAATTCTCCTATGTTAATATTAAAAATTTATCTTCAAATCATCTTAAAATATATATGATACCAAATAATATCGCTACACACTACCTTTTTGATGGTCAAGCTTTAAATGTAATTGGGTGTTCAAGATCAGGTGGGATGTGTCTCTATCAACCATTCTATGATTCATTAAAAAATGGAAAGATTTTCGGAGAAGCTTTTAAAGATTGGTTTAATAACCCTGAAATTATCACATTTAATCATTGGGAAGAAGTATATGGTTTGAAATTTTTTGGAGATCCATTATTAACAATAGATATGACTTAGAAATTATAAAATAAAGCAAGTTTTAAATATAAATTTTAATAAACCTTCTTTTCTTTATTTTTTACACTTTATTAATTATAAAGTTCTAAAAAAAAATGAATGATAAGACAAGTAAAAATGTCGTTCTAAGTTTTGACCTTGATAATACTTTAATCAATAACAGGGATGGAATTGTTGCTTCATTTAATTATGCGTTAAATAAATATAACTTGCCAATATTGGAGAAAACAGAAATTGAATATATGATTGGAACACCTTTAAATGAGATGTTTGATAGTGTTTCAAACTTCGACTCTTCAAAATTAGTTTATGCTTTTAGAGAATATTATGGGAGTAAAGGTATTTATCAAGCAAGTCTTTTACCTGGTGTTAAATCTAAATTAAAAGAATTATTTGATTTATCATATACCTTGGGTATAATAACATCCAAAAAGCAAGAAATGGCAAAGAGAGTCATTGAAATATTAAAAATTCAGAAATACTTTGACTATGTGATAGGAGAAACAGAAGAAACAAAAGAATTGGGAAAATTAGATCCAAAACTAAAAGAACTTATAGAAAAAACCTACCCTGAACATAATATTGTAATCATTGGGGATCATCCTAAAGATGTTATGCTTTCTAATAATTTAAATTGTCCCTTTATTGGGGTTTTAACGGGGCACCATTCATCCGAGCAATTAAAAGAAATTAAAAAAGGAAAAGTACTAATAATAAAATCAGTTAGTGATTTAACTAATGATTTAATATTATCTTTAATTTAAAACTGTATTCTGTTTTCAGATAGTTAGTATAAAAAAGAGAAAAAAAGTAATTATTTATAACAAAACTTTATTCTTTTGACCAAGATTCATATTCTTTCATAAATTCTTCTGGCTTCCATTGAGTATTCATATACTTTAGGATTCCAGAACTGTCTCTCGGTCCTACAACTACATAAGCATCTGCTTCATCTTCTAAGGCTCCACTTAAACGAGCAGCCATACCAGGAAGAATGAGAATTCTATGTTTAACTTTGTCAAAAGCTCCAAATTCTTTCACAGCTTCAGCTATTGAGCCCGCATTAAATTGACCCCCGGCAACAGCACTTTCAATTCCGATCCCCTCACTATCAACGACTAAGAGCCAGCAATTCATATTTGCACCCTTCAAATCTTGTTCAACTGGGATTTTAGTCATTCTATAATTACTAGTGACAAATATTGGAGCCATATCTTCAGGTTCTCCAATTTTATAAAGACCAGGATCTACTGAAGGGTAAATTCTTGGGTCAGAGAAAACACTTTGTCGTAAAGTCATCAAGGCTAAAAGTGCCCAGATCTCTTCCTTCTTCTGACCGGTGTGCAATACTAGCATATTTGCATCTATAGATTCCATTATAGCGCCCATTATCACTTCTTGATATTGATGTTCCCATAGTTCTTTATCATCTCCTATCTTTACTTGGCTCCAATAAGCTGCGGGTACACCCATAACTGGCCAACAAGCATTTTTATCTTCTTTATTTATTGCCCCTGTCCTTAATTGCATAATCCTATCATAAGTTACAGAAAGATTACCTGGTCCAAAATAAGTTCCTGGATCTAATATAATCTCTTTCACTCCTAATTTCTGTAGGGTAGCACTCAAAGATACTAACTCATCTAAATTACTAGAAGTAATTACAATGGGTAAGTTATTTTGTACTGCAAATTTACCGATTTCCTCCCAAGTATCTTTTGTAACAGCATAGAGTAAAGGTTTTTTATCCTTGATTTCTTCAGCAGCAGCTAATAATATTTCAGTATTAAAACTACACAACATAATAGGTAGATTTGAGAGTTCGGTTACCTTTTTAGCTGCTAATTTAAATTGATCTTTATCTCCAGAAACATTTCTTAAGGCAATACCATCAAGAGTTAGAACATCTCCAATCCTTTCAATTTTGAGGTCTGAAAGGTATTTGACAAATTCTTCCAATTCTATATCATCATCTGCTATTTCAACAAAGAGAGCTGTTTGATTATAAAATGTTAATTGATGCCTCATCAAAACTTCTTCTCCACCTACAATAACTGCTCTATCTCCTATTCCAATTGTGACAGGTTTTTGAGGAGGAGTTAAAAGTGTAATAAGCTTCTCTCTATTTTTAGCTTGTTTTGGATCTTGCATCAAATGGGTACAATCTTGAGGTTTTACCTTCCTTTCTAATGTGTCTGTTGCAAAAGCCATACACGTCTCATATCCGCAATCTTTACAATTCGATTTGTCCAAAAGGGCATAAATCTCTAACGGACTTGGTCTAGCCATTTCATTTTCTCCAAATTCTTTTTTGATCTGTAGTAAATATTCACTAAGTATGGGTACTCTAATTGTAAATTTAATTAAAAATTTGGTTTTTTTAAAACTATTATACCTTTTACTCCTTTTATTTTGATTCAATTTCTAAAATAAGATATTAGAAAATTATTAAAAAATTTTTAAATTTACTTAGTTAATGGTTAACGATCAAAAATTTTTTGAAGATCTTAATTCTTTATTTTACCCTAAACATATTGCATTTATTGGAGCATCAGAAAGCTCTAGATTGGGTTCAATGTTATATTTACCAGCTTTTAAGGATTCTATATGGTCCGAAACTTTTTATCCCATAAATCCAAAATATAATGAAATAATGGGTTGGAAATGTTATCCTTCTGTTTTAAATGTTCCATATCCTGTCGATACAGCTTACATCTCATTGAAGACTAAATTTATCTCAGGAGCTCTGAAAGAATGTGTGGAAAAAGGAATAAAATGGGTAATAATTTTTGCGTCAGGGTTTTCTGAAACGGGAGCTTCTGAAGGAAAACAATTAGAAGTAGAACTCTTAAGAATTATTAAAGGGTCTAATACAAGGATAATTGGACCAAATTGCTTAGGTCCATTAAACGCAGAAAATGGAATGGCATTCTCATTTGCATCTCAAGGAAAATATGGGAGCGTATCTTTTATGTCCCAATCTGGAGGACATCTAACTCAATTAGTTAACGTTGGATATGAACGGGATATTAGATTCCGTTATGGTATTAGTTTTGGTAATCAAATTGATTTAAATTGCGTGGATTTTATAAGATATTATAGTCAAAATTCACAAACAAATCTTATAGCTGCTTATTTAGAATCTTCTGGTTCAGCTTCAGGGCATGAATTATTTTTAGAACTTAGAAAAGCAACCAAAATCAAACCAGTAATTTTATGGAAGGGAGGATATACTAAAGATGGATCTAGTGCTGCTTTTTCTCATACTGGTGCAATAGCTTCAAATGACATTTTATGGAAATCAATGGCCAACCAAACGGGTACTACTCTTGTTAAAGATAATGATGAATTTTGGAGTACAATAAAAACTTTTGAACTATTATATCCACAATATCGGCCTAAAGGACGAAATGTGGGAATAATAACTCCTGGAGGGGGTTCTTCTGTTAATATAACTGATTTATTCGCATCTCAAAACCTTAAGATACCAAATTTAACTGCTAAATCACAGGCTAAAATTGCTAAAGTACTGCCATATGTAAATGTAAATATTAAAAATCCTGTTGATTTGGGTGCATCAGGGTTTATCTTAAATCCCTTTACAGATTGTATAAATATTGTGGTTAATGATCCAAATATTGATATAATTATAATACCACTTTGGCCCGACCACATTTATCGGCACGTTTTTAATAGAATGATTAAATGTTTTGAATCAACTTCAAAACCTTTTGCGTTTTGTTTACCAAATATTGCCGATGATATTACTCTCGCAAAAAGGTTTAATACAGCTAAAAAGTTATTACATAAGAAACGAGTTCTCTATTTCTTATCTTTGAGAGACGCAGCAAAAAGTATCTCATTTTTATGTGACTATATAGACTTTCTAAAATCTCATAAAATCTCGAATTAACAGTAAACTAAAAAATAAATCAGTTTTTTATCTATTTTTCTTTAGAAATTCTTTCTAAATATAATGTCATAAAAAATCTTTGACTATTACAATAAGCAAATTTCTGTTTTTGACTAAGATCTTTAGAATTCTTTAAAATATAATGTATTTCTTTAATCATTTCAAAATGATTATCTATAATAGTCTCATTTATCTGCTTAAGGACACTTTCATTCTTTTTTATTAAGTTATTTTTGTCTAATTTATGTTTAAAATAATTACTTTTTTGTAAATTATAATTAGTTAAAATAGCAGATTCATCAAATCTAAGACTACTTTCAACATTTTTAAGATAAGTTCCTTCTAATTTTCCTGAACTCATTCCGTTTACCATAAATTTTACTAATACTATTATTTTACTTATATTAATTTCAGAGTAGGGATACTATTAACCCATTAATACATTAGCATAATTATTAAAATTAAAAATTCCCGAATTTATCATAAAAAGGAGAGGATAAGGATAACAAAATTCAAATTAAATATAAAAAGAGATTATTAAAGGCGAAATCCAATATAAGATTGAAAATTTTGTTTCCCTTCCTAATTAACAATATGGTTTAAACTATTAAAATGGAACAAAATTTTGATTAGTCAAAGATAGAAATTTAGGAATTATGAAAACTTTGTCTTTTTTATGAAATATAGAAAAAAAATGAAATCTTAAAACTTCAATCTTTATTTAGTAATATTCTATTTTTGAAAGAAGTAAAGCGAAGAACCCGTAAAATAAGATATTTATTAAACAACTTACAATAGCAAATATAAGAAGCTGCTCAAAAGATGCCAGAAAGTACAAATTCAATAATATAGTTTGAGTAAAAGGGCTCAACAAAGCTGCGATAATTACTGTCACTGTACTTATAACTGCTATTAAAGCCCATGCCCCAAAACATTGAATTTTACTTTCACCAAACCTTCCAGCAAGAATCGCTGCTATAATTGGAGTAATTAAATATCCTAACCAAAATAGGAAGATTTCCAAAACAAAACTTCCTAACAATGGTTGAAATATTATGTAATTAAAAATTAAAGTCGGTGTACTAGCAATTGAACCAAATAGATAAAATATAAGCATTAAAGGAGCATAATTAGGCGAAGCCGGATTGAATATATCAAGTAAAACACCAATTCCAAGACCAAATGCTAAAGAAAGAATTGCAAAGACAAAGTTTAACCCTACAAATGCTACTAAACTCAATAAAAATGCTTTACCAAATGCCATTTCTGTCAGACTCTTTTTTATATATATACTATTATATCTTATTATCTTCAAGGAAGAGATTAATTTTAAATTTTAGGATAAATTTCAATTGAATTTTAAATCTTTTTACTTTCCTCTTAGATAATAATAGATAGAATTTAGTATCATCTTTAATTTCTGCTAAATTAAATGATAATTTTACCTTCAATCAATCAAAATATTGTAAAGATAGATTTAAGAGAAGATTTGCTGAAAATTTTAATAAATCATGAAATCCTAACAAGACTATAACAATGAATAGAGTTAATGAAAAATTTACTCTTGGAAAGCTTAAACACAAGTTTTTAGCTCAGTTGCTCTCAAATATTGAAATAAATGATAATAGGGTAATTATGGGATCTAAAATAGGTGAAGATGCAGCAGTTATAGATATACCAGGACCTAATTATTTAGTAGCTAAAACAGACCCAATTACCTTTGCAACTGATGAGATTGGCTATTATTCAGTAATCGTGAATGTTAATGATCTTGTATGCACTGGAGCTAAACCTAAATGGTTTCAATCCACAATATTATTACCCGAAAAACTTGCTACGAGTAGGATGATTAATAAGATATTTAAAAATATCCATGATACATGTAAATCGATGGATATAACTGTTGTTGGAGGGCATACAGAAATTACTCCCGGGCTTGAGAGGCCAATTGTAATTGGATCCTTGATAGGAGAAGTTCCCAAGGATAAACTTGTACTCACTTCCGGAGCAAAACCAGAGGACGCACTTATATTAACAAAAGGGATATTTATAGAAGGTACGTCGATTATAGGGCGAGAGAAAGAAAAGGAACTATTAAATCATGAGTTGGGTCATGAATTTATAAAAAGATGTCAGGATTATCTTTTCAATCCTGGGATTTGCGTTTTTAAAGAAGCTCTCTTGGTAAATAACCATTTTGAAATAAAATCCATGCACGACCCAACCGAAGGAGGTGTTTATACAGCTATAGCTGAAATGACCATTGCTTCAAATACAGGGATGGTAATTGAAGAAAGTAAAATTAAAATTTTACCAGAATCGAAAATTTTAAGTGAAATATTTGATCTTGATCCATACAATACGATATCATCTGGATCCTTATTAGTTGCTGTGAATCAAGAAGCATCCTCTGATTTAATAGAGCTTTTAAGAAGAAATAAAATATTTGCCGAACAAATAGGTAAATTTACTTCTAAAGATAAAGGATTATTGGTTAAAAAAGAAAATGGAAAAAAGGAACCACTTAAATACTCAGAAACAGACGAAATAACCAAAATTATCTGATACTCCTTAAAAATAGCAAATTAATTTTGATTTTTTATCAAGCCAAACATATTATTCCCAATTTAACTAAAATTTTTATTTTCAAAATTTTATTTTATAATATATAGAATCAATTTCTTAGAGTTGTTTAAAACCTAAAAAACAATAGACTTATTAAATATTTGATCAAAGGTGGCTTATAAAGAATTAAAATACATTATTAAAAATCTTCAAGACAGAGTCAATAAGCAAGATTTTAGCATAAAGTCTGTAAACCGCTTGTTATTTGAAATTTTAGAGAAGAATAGTACTAAATTTGAAGAATTTAAAAATGATATCCGATTAAAATGGGAAGAATTTGAAAAAAAAAATAGAAATCGAGTAATTAAGAAAACATTTACTTCATTTTTCTATGAAAATTTTCATGAGCTATTTAGTTATTTTTTAAATATGTTTTTTGGTTTTGATAAAAATTCCTTAAAGCTAATTAGTAAAGAAAAAATATCTGATAAAATAATATTTTTTGATTTTAACTATACTCTTAATCCTAATGAAGAGGACTCAATTGTTAAAAGTTCAGCGGAATTTCAAGTAGATGTATTGTATGGATTTTCTGTTACTACAGGATATCTTTATTTTCTTGTTCGCCTGTTAGGAATTGTTATTAGAAATACAATTCAGAAAAAAATCTTTATTTTACTTGATGCAGTTATAGTTAAAGACGGAGAGGCAAATAAAAATTTGAATTTTATGATAATCATTAAAGATAGTAAGGATGAAATTTTCAATTATTATTATAAAATGGTTTTATATTATTTCTTAAGACAAATTAAAGGGATTCCTGAAGAATATTATGAGAAATTGTTAGAAGGAAGAGAAAAATTATACAAGATAGCTTTAAGCGAATATTATCTTTCAAAAGAAAAATTGGTTGATTTACTGTATTATTTTTATAAAAAATGTAATTTATTACAGAGTTTCTCACCCTTGTTAGACTTTTTTAATTTTGTAGGAGCAAGAGTAGAGGATTCTGTTTTTTCTAAAGTGGATATTATTAAGAAAGAATTCCTAATTAACCTTGATTATTCTATGGAGAAAAAAAATGCTATTGTCAAATTCTTTGATTATCTTGATAAAACATCAACCCTATATTCGACCTTTCAAGCAAATAATTTGCCATCTCCAAAATCGCAATTAAATCTATTTTTATTATATATGACATATTACTTTGGTAGTGGACTCGAGGCTTTAGAAGTAGGGGGTTTATTATTTTTACCTGAAATTTTTAAAACAACATTAAATCAATATAATAAAACTGTAGAGGATGTGATTGGAGCTAATTCTATCAACAATATTAAAGAATTTATAAATTTCCTGTCAGTTTTGTCAAATACTAAAAATATTAATCTCTTTTTTCAAAAGATCTTTAAGAAAAATATTTCTCAATTAAATTATGGCTTTTTTAGAACATTTTTAAAAAGTTTAAATTCAAATTTTTCTCAGAACTTAGCTAAAGAAAATGAAATTCTATGTGAAGATCCACAGAATATACCATTTACATTTAATATTATTGTTGATCATATATGCAGAATTCTCTATGTGTTGATTGATAAAATTTTTATGAGATCCTCACCAGATATTGCGTCTAACAATTTCATTGATCCACGTAGTCGATATATTGGAAAAAATATTGCTTTAAGAGTGTTAGAACTTTTTGTTTTTCAAGATATAAATTATTCTGATGATGTGTGGCCGGATTATATTATCAGTTTAAACAAAGAACCCATTAAGAATGAGTTAAGTAAGTTTAATATAGAAATTCCTGACAAATATTTCTACTCAGTTGAGGAATTAGTCCAAATAATGGTAACCTATAATATTCAATCTTTTTCTGATCAACCTTATTTCGAAGAATGGTTAATACATGAGATTATCATTCCACTTAATGATTTAATTCAAAATATTCGAAGTTCAGTAGGAGATCCCGCAAAAGAACTTGATGTATATGAAAAATTAAGTGAATACTTTCTATTAAATATAAAAGATGAGCAAATTGTTAAGGATTTTAAATTCTTATGTCAACAATTTGCCCCGTTTTGGAAAAATGTTGAGTAATTTTAATATCATTTTTTACGTAATATTAAATATTTCTAAAAATCTCGAAAATTGACTCTCTATATCTACTATTGGTAAATCTGAGATATTTTTATTATTTAAATCTTTGACACATATTACTCCAGAAACCATTTTAACGTCTTTAGTTAATTGTTCTTCGACTTCATTTAGATTGGATATACATAATACTGTAGGGTTATTTAAATTCCTAAATCCTTCTGTAAATACTATATCTATTTTAAAAGGTCCATTTTTTAAGAACTTTAAAAGTACTTCCAGTCTAATTTCTTCCTTTTTTAAAAAAATTGCAGTCTCATTATTATTATTTTGAATCACAGAGTAAATAGCTCCAGCTTCAGTGAATTTATAAGAATCTTTTCCTTTCTTATCAACTGGATGGTGTTTTACATTCTTTATCACAGCAATATTATAATTAAGTTTTTTTTTTAATAATTTCATAGCTGTGATAATGAAATTTGTCTTTCCAGAGCCGGAATATCCAATGACAGAAATAATATTAAAATTCATATTGTAATTTATTTTGGATTCTTTTTCTATTTTCATTTATTTTAATGGAAAAAAAATATATTATTTTACTAATTAATATTTATTTAAATAAGATTTTTCTCTAGAAATCAAAATATCTTTGAAAATTAATGCCTGCTAAAAAAGAAAGGATCATATTTGACGCTAACTTCTTCATTTGTATGTTGCAAATTAAAGCACGTAATATTTTAGGAAATTTAGATAAAGCTGCCGAGGATTTAGGATATGAATATTATATCTCTCAAGTAGTATTTGATGAAATAAAAGCGCCTCATACTTATAAAGATAAATTAAAAAGTTTCGTAAATGTAATAGAAATATTACCAAATCAAATTGATGCCATTAAAGATAAACTACGTCAATTTAACATAAGGTTTCCTGCTCAAGATCCAGATCTCACGCTTGTTTGCATCGGAAATAGATTATTGAGCAAAAATGACACCTTTCCTGTCCATCTTGTGACTGATGACTTTAAACTAGCAAAGAATACAAATTTATTATATAAAGCTAAAATCAACATATTATCACTATCAAGCTTTCTTCTAAAAATTCAAAGAACAATTGCCGATGCTCAGATGAGAAGTTATTTTAAAGATATTTGGAGGAGAAGTTTGAATTATACATTATCTTATATGATTGAACGTTCTAAAATCTATCCCGCTGAACAAAAGATTACTTGGTTGATTGAAAAAGCAATAGCGGTTACAGAAACGTCAATCCTAACACAAGATATTGAGTTAGAGAACCCCGATACTGGTGTGAAATTTGAAATTGGAGCTTCTAAATATGCAGTTGAAATAACTATTGCTGAAAAATATATTGAAAATCAAGATCTTTCCCAAACCGAAGAGGAAAAAATATTTGGGATTATAAAATTCCTAGAAAATCTAAAAATTTCAAGGGAGTACATAATTCGAGCCCGAGAGGCAATAATAAAAAGTATCCCAAAGGATGCAGTTAAGTTCTTAAAAAAGGGAAATGGATTTTTAGTATCTTTACTTCAAGTTGCATCTGGACAATTGACAAGTGTGAAGGATTATGATATTGTTGAGCAGTTAATATGTTCTGAAATTAGTAAGATGGAATTCTTACGAGCATTTTTATTAGTTTCTCTTGGCCGTATTAATACAGCAATTGATTCACTTGAAAGAGCGGCATTATTTTCGGTTATAATTCATAATTATAAAACTTGTTTAACTTTAAATTATGTAAAAGCTTTAATTTATTTATTCCACGGGCTTTATACAGAAGCAATTAAACAATACAATTTTTCTGAAGAATTAGCTGACATTTATGGAGATGATAAGCTAAGACTAAAATGTTTGATAGGTAAGGCCATAGCACTTTATATTCAAGGTGAAGATAGGAATACCGCGTTAAATATCATGGAAGAAATTTCAAATATGGACTTAGACAAGAATTTCCTTGATGCAATAATAGTTTTTAGTGAGTTAGGAGATTATTTTCTAGCTTTAGGACATTCTCAAATTGCAACAAATCTTTATAATCAAGCCTTAGAAATCTCGATTGACTATAAATTATCATTCAAAAGTGAAATTTTAATAGAGAAATTAAAAAGATCATATATCGCAACCGTAATAGCTGGTTATTCAGCAGAAGATGCTGTTGATAAATTGGATCTTTTATTAGATAAGGCGTACTCTATCAAGGATGTTGAAAAATATAATGAGCAAATTAAAAAAATATCAAGCTTTAATCTCTTATTTTATACTCCATTCCCGTATATTACAGGAAAAAAAAAAATTATCCCATACTCAACATTACCGAAAGAACTTAAAGATGATTACTTGGAAGTGGTATATTTCGAAAAATTAAAAGAAACTCAAGATCAAATTCTTTTTATTGTTTCTCATTATGAACTAGGTTTGTTAGGTATTAAATTGAAAACAAGTGAAAATGTAACTGGAATTGCTGAAAATTATAATCTTAAGATAAAACCAAATGCGAAAGTTAAAATATATGAACCTGATGAAGATTTAAAAGATGCTTTTTTAATCCGCGCAATTATCGAAATAACAACGATAGATACAGTTCAAATTAATTATACTCTTCCATCTTTCTTTAAACAATTAAATCTGTAATACAATACAGTAAAAGAACGGCTATTCTTTCCTCAAACTTTTATCTCGTTGTGAGATTTGATGGCTGTGGATGGCACATGAAATACAGTAGTACTTTGTCTTACTTGGGGTTTGAATTATCGTTCCTGATTTCTTTAATTCAGTATACATCCGGGAATCAACTAGAGAAACTCTTCTTGTTACAGCTTTAGCTTTGCTACGAGCAACAGTTCGACCACACTTAGCACACTGAACTTTAGCATACTGTCCTTTACTAGATCCGCTTCTACCCCCACTTTTTCTCTTTTTTGGAATAAAAATCAGCTATTTTTAATTTTTTCTTGTTGATCTTTAGATTTATACACAATTTAAATTGTTTAAAACTTAAAAAATTTATCCTTAAGCATAAAAAACTGCAAAAATAAAAAATTAAAACATAATTTATAGAGTTAGCTAATTTTATTTTAAATTTGCAGGGAGGTTTTTTAAAGTTTTAAAAGCAAACTTTAATCTTTGGAGAACCGTGTAAATCAATGTTAAAGTATAAATTATAATACTAATAAGAAAAATTGGTGTGACTGGTACTCTTGTGATAAATGGAACAGAAATTGTTATAGGTTTATGTAATATTAGTAATGTTACAAAATAAAATATTAGTTCTATAATAATAGCAAAAAGTAAAAACAAAACTCGTTCAGCTCGTTCCATAAAACCGATACCTCTCATATTAACGCCTTCATTTTCAGCTCTTGAACGTATATAAGAGATCATGATAACTAAAAACAAAATAATATAACCTAACATATAATCCACTAAACCTCCAAAGATTAATCCTAATATGAGTATAGCATCAGAAAGTCTATCTAAATTTGAATCTAGAAATGCACCAGCTTGAGTTTCATTTCCTGTTCTTCTCGCCACTTCCCCATCAAATAAATCAAAAGCACCTGCTATTCCCAAAATAAAAGGTATTACCCACGAAAGCCATATAGAAAAATATAACCCACGCAACGCAATTATTAAAGAGCCAACTAATGTACATATAAACCCTATATAAGAAATCTTATTAGGCGTAAAATTATGCTTAATTAAAAATTCTACAGGGCGATCTATATATCTAATTGAAATTTCCTTCTGTCGAGCTCTTTTTTTATTATCTTCTATCTCATTCAATTGATTTATAATTCCTGATATCCAATAATTTAGATTATTATTTTTAAAATTTTATTATAATAAAAAATTTATTATAATGCTAACAAGTGTAATTTCAATAATCGAATAACTGATGAAGCTAAATACGATTGATTTCCAATACTTATCATTGGAAGATTTAATGCTGATAATTCTTTTGAGTATATATAATCGTCTTCTTGGCTCCCTATTATGAAAACTATGTTTTCTTTTTCTTGAATACTACTTAATAACTTAAAAAAATCTTGACCTTGCTCATATAAAATGTACAGATCATAATTTAATTGTTTAAAATGATTTATTGCTTCTATTATATTCATTTTTGAATCTTTAATTGAACTCAATAGATTGAGAGATTGATCTCTTGTAGTATTATATTTTTGAAGGAATTTAACAAAATAATCTGTAAAACACAATTCATTCTTTGGAAAAATTTCATAATTGAAAAACTCAGGATTAAAAATAAAAGTGCCATAACGATCCAAAAATACCCATATCTGAATATTTCTTTCAAAATCATTATTACTTAGTATTGCTGAAAGAATACATCGTGAAATTACATCTAATCGGCCAGAAGATCCGGGTATATCCTTTATAGTATAATTATTTATATCTATAGTCTTAGATTTAATGAAAAAAAGTAAGTTCATATAATCATTCTTTGAAGTTTTTATATTTTATGATAAAAAAAATAAAAAATTGGTCTAAATTTAATTTAAATGTAATTTAAATTTAATAAGATGAAAAGTACAAATTAGTTTAAACTTATTTTTTAATTGATGAAATAATATGGAGCAAAATAACATCGCAATTGAAGTAAGAAATTTGAAGAAATATTTTAAAACAAAATTAGAAATTGTTAAAGCTGTAGATGATATTTCTTTCAATGTTAAATCCGGAGAGATTTTTGGATTATTAGGACCAAATGGAGCAGGAAAAACCACAACAATCAATATATTAATAGGGTTAATTAAACCAACTGATGGATCAGCTACTATTTATGGCTATGATATACAAGATCATATTTCAAAGGCTAAAGAATTAATAGGAGTTTGCCCCCAGGAGCATGCTGTATTTAAATTTTTATCGGGGAGGGAAAATATAGAACTCTTTGGTAACTTATATTCGATGCCTAAAGATAAAATAAAAAAGAGAACAGATGAATTAATAGACAAATTAAATTTTTCAAATGCGAGTAAACATAAAACGAAAGGTTATAGTGGAGGCATGTTAAGTCAATTAAATTTAATCATCTCTATTGTAAATGATCCCAAAATCATATTCTTAGACGAACCAACAGTTGGAATGGACCCACGAGCACGAAGAAAGACATGGGAATTTATTGGCAATTTTAAAAATGAGCGAAAAACCGTGTTGCTTACAACTCACTATATTGAAGAAGCTGAAGCTCTATGTGATAGAGTTGCTATTATTGATTATGGTGAATTGCTTGATATTGGTTCACCAAAAGATTTAATGAAAAAATATGAATCAGATAATTTAGAAGGTGTCTTTATGAATATTACAGGAAGAAAAATTATGGAGGGAATGTAGATGAATACACAAAGACTCTTTGCGTTATTAAAGATGGAGTTGAAAAAAATTATAAGAGAACCAGCCTATGTATTTTTAATGTTTCTATTTCCCGCTGTTCTTACAATAATTTTTGGGTTTACCTTTAGTGATCCAGAACTAGGAATGCCATTTAGTGCAATGGCACCCGGTTTATTTGCTTATGCGTGTATTTTCATAATAATGATTGTAGCACAATCTTTTTCTGATGAAAGAGAACAAGGATTATTAAGGAGATTAAGCATTACACCTATGAAGGCTTCTGATTTCATGGGAAGTCAGATTTTATCAAATATGATAATCGCTATGTTGCAAGTTCTCATTGTTTTCATTTTAGCTCAACTCTTTGACTTTAAGCCACAGACCGATATTTTAGGCATTTTATTGGCAATTATACTAATGGCAATTTTTTCTCTTAGTTCTGTAGGACTTGGACTAATTACTGCTACGATATCTAAAAGTGCCGGTGTAGCAACAGGCTTATCTTTTCTCTTTATACTGCCTCAAATGTTCTTGGGAACTTTTATACCAATAACTAGTAATACTCGAGTAATAGCAATCTTTCTTCCAAGTTATTATGTAACAGATGCTTTAACTTCAATTTTTAATGGAGATTCATTACTCAGTGCTAACATATTAATCGATTTTGGTGTTGTTTCGATTGTTAGCATTATAATTGTAATTATCGGCATACAATTATTCGACAAATTTGGAAATAAATAGAAAAAAAAGTGGTTATTTATTTTTATTTAAATTTCTAAAAATAATCAGTCATTTTTTATTCAGTAATATTTATTGAATTCTTTTTCTTATAACGAATGATTAAATAGAAAGCAGAAGACATCAGAGTGACAGACAAAACAATACCTAAAATTGCTGCCCCATAATCACTAGTTATCCAACTAAACAGTGGAATCCAAGGAGATACTAAATTTTCTAACCATGATTCACCATTTTGGTCAATTAGTACACGTTCTAATCCATCTGGAGCATCAGATAGAAATCCTATTGTAAATCCAACTGCTATCATCAACAATAAACCTCCAACTACTACAACAATTGAAATTATTGGTTTTTTATACTTAGTAAGATTAAACAATATCACTTTGTTTTCCATATATGATTCTGTTGTGATTAAATCTGGTTTTACTCTATATATATAGAACACAATTAAAGCAGAAATAATAGCTTCCCCAATACCTATTAAAACGTGCCAGTAAACCATTGCAGGGATGGCAATCCCTATGGGAATTGCCCCTGCAAGACCTAATTCAATTCCACACATAAAAGAGGCCAAAATGATAGCAATATAGGAACCAATGGCAGTAGCAATTGTAACTTTCATTTCCTTCTTAATAGATGTTTTATTTAGAATTTTTACTATAAATACTACAATATAAAATCCAATAAATCCACTTATTATTCCCATATTGAAAGTATTTGCTCCTAATGCCAGAATGCCTCCATCTCCGAATAAACTTTGTACAACTAATACCAAAAAAAGTATAATTACTGAAGCCCATGGTCCTAATATAACAGCTACTAAGGTACCTCCAATTAAATGGCCAGAAGTACCACCAGGAACGGGATAATTAACAAACTGAAATGCAAAAATCGTAGCAGCCAAGACACCTATGTAAGGTATCAATTTCTCAGAATCTTCTTTCTCAAAAATTTTTCCCATTTTAAAATATCCTAAAATCATTACTATAATTGCAACAATCCATAGGATAATTAGAGTTGCAGGATCAAGTAATCCATCTGGTATATGCATTTTTAAAATATTAAGGTTAATTTTTTTTATAATGAATAATTAAAATGTTACTATATTATAAAAGAGTATGAAATATATAAAATATTACTTTTTAAAAAAAAAGTATGAATTTTATAATTAAGTTAAATAGCTGATAAATTCTTGAGAACAACCTTACCTTTTAGGCATGAGAATGAAAAGATTTATTTAAAGAAGATTAATCCCTTAATTCGCTTAATTTTACCATTTATTTTAGTAGTACCTTTTCTTGTTATAGAAGATTTTTATCTTATATTTTCAATTTTATTTGTTTCTTTAACCACTGATTTAATACTTCGGTTAAATATTATAAAAATTCTTACAAGATTGAAAGTGGTTATCCCATTTGTTTTTTTAATTACGATCTTTATTCCATTTTATGTTGGGGAGACTGTGGTATATAGGTTCAATATTGGAATTCCAATAATAATCTATAAAGAAGGGTTATATCTAGCTTCTCTTATTTTTTTAAGAGTTTTTGGAGCTCTATTCATATTTATGTCATTTTTTTCGACTTTAACTTACTCAGAATTTATAGATGCCTTAACCAAATTACAATTACCTCCAGTTTTGGTAGGATCTTTAATAATAATGCTACATTATATTCCAATCCTAGCAGGCTCTAACAAAAAGATACTAGAAGCACAAGAAATGAGAGGAAAAAAAATTACGTCTTATTGGCAAAAATTAAAGGCTCATGCTTATATTATGGGTAAGGCTATTGTAATGAATATGGAAAGAAGTGAAAGATTATATGAAAGTCTAAAAATGCGAGGTTTTTCTGGTAAAATTACATTTGCTCCAAAAAAAATAAAAATGATTGATGTGGTACTATTAGCATTATTCTCATTAATGGTTATTAGTTTTATTTTTATTATAAATTTAAAATCAATTTATCAAGGTGTTTTTACATTAATTTTGCCGTAGAAGTAGAAGATCTGAATTTTCGCTATAATTCGGGTTTTAATGTTCAAGATATATCGTTTAAATTAGAGGAAAAAGTCATTTGCGGACTTACTGGAAATAATGGTTCTGGAAAAACAACTTTGTTAAGATTATTAGTCGGATTATTAAAGCCTCAATCAGGAAAAATCAAGATTTTTAATAATACACTTACAAGAGATAAACAAGAATTATGGGAGATTAGAAAATCAATCGGTTTTTTATTCCAAAATCCTGATGACCAACTATTTGCTCCTACTATTGAAGAGGACATTAGCTTTGGAGCAAGGAACTTAAAACTTGATGAGGAAGAAGTCAAAAATCGGGTCAATTGGGCTTTAAAGGCTGTTGGTTTATCAGAATTTAAAGCATATTCGCCATTTAATCTTTCGTGGGGTCAAAGAAAAAGAGCAGCTTTAGCTGGTTTGCTTGCAATGAAACCTAAATTGCTAATTTTGGATGAACCGTTCGCAAATCTTGATTTTAAATCAATTTACAATCATCTTAGCATTTTAGAAAAACTAAGAAAAGAAAATGAAATAACAATTATCTTCACGTCTCATAATTTGTTTTTCGTTGAGCATTGGGCTGAAAAACTTATTGTCCTTGATAGTGGGCGAATTATATTTAAAGGAGAGCCTATTGAGGGATTAAGAAATTCTCAAGTTAAAGAATTGCTAAGCTCTTACGATAAAATTAAAGAATTAATTAAAAATTAATTTTGATTTAAATTATGGAAAAAAGAAATCGTTATTGTTAAAAAATAGAATATTTTTAGTGAAATTATAATAGAGAGAGATTAACCTTCTCTTTTAACTTCTTAATTAAATTTTGAGACAAAAATTACTACAAATATCACAATTATTATTCCAAAAACTTGGGAAAGTATAATTTCTTCGATGAGTGCAACTAAGCTTAATATAACCGCTAATGAAATACTTGTAGAAATATAACAGGAGAAAGCAATATTAGCATTCGATTTTGTGAATGCATACTGAGTAGTCAATAATGGATAAGATCGAAATGAATTGCAGTACAGAAATCTGAAATTAAAAACTATATATACGAATACTTCAGAGATCTTTAAATCCCTTTCTAAATTTTTTCAAATTAAATATTTTATCTAATTTTAAATTTTAAGAAAAAGGAAAAGGATCTTTTTTATTTACTCCCTTAATCTTATCCTCAATTCTAGTTATTAGACTTGTCAAACAGTTAAAAAGTATCTTTCTAATCTGTTCATAAGCAACATCAATTTCTATATCCGTACCATTACGAAAATCGTCCCCTTTATAAAAGGCTTTATAAACATTCTCTGTTTTTAGGATTTTGTAGCTGCTGTCAACAATAAATGCATAAAAATCGTCGCTTTTATAATCTATTTTCATTATCAGTGAGATCATAGCAAATTCTTTTTTACCGCGTGCTCAGTCAGAAGGAACTTCAAAATGAAAATTGACGATCTTCTTCTTTTTTGTTATAAGAATGATTTCAAAAAAGTTTTCATCGATTTCTAAATCAAAAAACTTTTTGAGCTTATTTATGAGATTTTCCTCTAATTTTTCATCAGGATATGATATTAATATGTTTGGTCCTTGAATTTGGTAAAAATATGTTAAGACTAAATGCATTGACAGAATCACCAGAATTTTAATTAATTATATAAAAAATCCCATTATTCCAAGTTTTATTAAAACATGAAGTTAGTAAATTTAAAATTAACTTAATGAAAAAGGTGCTTTCGTTATTCAGCATATGTTTTAAAGTATAACAAAATCCAAGGAAAAGTTGATGAATTTGTAATGCTGTGATGTAATAGTGATTTTGTTTTTCGTTAAATTTTTTTGTCGCCTGAAACACTAACACGATCTTTTTCATTTTAAGGAATTATACCCTTTAAATCTAAGGCGTTCTCTCATGCCAGGCTTTTGCAAAGTTGGGACATAATCATGTCGCAAATCTGGGTTGCTGACTCTACTTTCATTGCGGTGGTTTATACCATTGCTCTGTAAAGAGCCCGTATTAGTTTTTGCATTTTCTGATTATTAAATTCAGGATATAAGCATTTTTTTGCGCACCATATTCATTTTTTAGTCGTATGAGCCCTCGATAATGCTCAGTGTTCCATCATCATTTTCCCAGTAACATAATAGAGTATTAAAAATAAAAGTTTTATTATAATGTTACCCCTAATAAAGGATTCTGAAAAAGGTTTCAAAATAAAATTCTATCAAGGAAAAAATTATTAAGGGATTTAAAGCATACCAAAAGTATCAGATCTAAAGAGTTCCTTTACTTCTTTAGAAATTTCTGCTTGATCAGCCTTTAAATATCTATGTAGTATCAACGATATGTGTGGTGCCCATTTTTTCATTGTGGCTCTGATAAATCCAATTTGAACATTTTTATCAGCAACTATACACAATACTCCTTTCCCAACTTTCATTGAAAAAATCATACCCTCAAGATATTCAGTTATTTGAAGGTTAATGGAACCATATCCTAAAATATGTCCTTGTTCCTCACCAGCTACAAAAACAGCGCCTCCAATAGCACCAATCTTCTCTACAGAAATTCCATTATGACTTGAGAATTTAAATTTAGCTTGACTCAAAATAGTTATTCCTGTATCATCGGTTAGAAGAGCATATTTTAATCCCGGCGCACTATTGATAATTGAAATTAAAATCTTTTTTAATCTAAGCTCATCCTCGGAATAACTCAAATATTTGTCAACCTATTATTTATATCATCTTCTAATTCAGTTTCTTTAAGGTTAAAAAATACTTATTTAAACTTATCTTTATATTTTTACCTTACACCTACTTATTTAATGAAGAAATTTTAAATATAAAAATTTAAGTAAACTCAGTGTTTTTTCAACGGTTTAGAATAAAAAATAATATTATATTCTTTTCAGTAAATTTAATTCTTAGAAAAGATCCTGCGCTTTAATTAAAGTTTTTAATGGCTTCAATCGACTTTTATAATCTTTTGACTTTTCTAATAATATCAATAATTTGTAGTTTTTTGACTTATCTAAATCTTTTTTTATTTGTACCAATTTAGAATCTTCTATGAATTCTCTATTTTTAGCAATCGCAGATAAGGCTAATGTATTCTCAAGTATCCATAATTTCTTTGAAATCTTTGATGCTACAGGAAATCCATGCTTATCTGTAATTATTCCAGCAACAAAATTTGGAAAGTTTTTTTCTATTCTATATAAGAAATACTTAACCTCACTTTCGTTAATAAGATTATCCAATATTAGAACACCTATTCTATCAATATGATCTTATTGATAGAATAATTTCATTAAATGCTATAATATGGAGATAATATCATTTTTCTATCAAATATAGCATTATTAGTTTTAAAATTTATTTCAATCCTATTTATTTAGTGCTTACAAAAAGGAAAATATGGTTATTTGTGGTTTTTCTTTAATGATATTCCAAGGTTAAGATTTTCTACAAGTTCGCTAAAGCGGTTTCGAACGGTAACTTCAGTTACACAACTAACTTTAGCAATTTTTCTTTGAGTTCTTCGTTCATTGGTTAAAATACATGCAGCATAAATTGCTGCAGCACAAACACCCGTTGGACCTCTTCCAGAGGTTAAACCACGTTCCTCGGCAATCCTAATTATAAATTTTGCCCTTTTCTGGCATTCTGTAGTCAATTCTAATTCTGAAATAAATCTTACAAGAAAATCTATAGGCTTAGTTGGATTTAAATTCAATTCTAATTCTTTTGATATGAATCTGAAAGAGCGACCAATTTCTTTCTTATCTACTCTCGCTACTTCAGCTATCTCATTTAAGGTGCGTGGAACCTTATACATTCTACACGCGGCATATAGACTTGCAGCGGCCACGCCCTCAATACTTCTACCCCTTATTAAATGCGCTTCAACCGCATCTCGGTATATTTTAGCTGAACATTCTCGTAAATTCTTTTGAAGATCCAAGTTTGAAGCCATTCGGTCAAGTTCACTTAATGCAAATGTAAGGTTTCGTTCAGTAGCATCAGATACTCTTATACGACTTTGCCATTTGCGAAGTCTATAAATTTGACCCCTCAATTTAGCAGGTATCTCTTTCCCAAAAATATCTCTATTTTTCCAGTCAATCATAGTACTAAGCCCTTTATCGTGTATCATATAAGTCATAGGCGCTCCCGTTCTTGTTCTCTTCTTTTTCTGATCAGCATCGAAAGCTCTCCATTCTGGTCCGCGATCAATGTATTTTTCTGAATGAACTAAACCACATTCTTCACAAACTATTAATCCTCTATTTTCATCAAAAAACATGTATTGTCCGCATTCTGTACATATATTATTTTCTGTATGAGAAAAATCTTCTGATTCTGCTTTCACTTCTTTCCAATTTGAAATAAAACACACCTTTTTTTAAAAAAATTCTTCTTTCTTAAAAGATCATTTAAAATGCTAGGTTATCCTAGTGAAAAATTTATCATTAGGGTTAAATGGTTGATTCGGTAATGCTTTAATTGAGATGAAAGGGGACTTTATGGGACCAAAAACATCTCTAACGTAAGCGATCTTCACATATTTCTCGTTGTAGATCGACTTCTTAATAATTTGTTCTAATTTATTATTCCACTCTTTCGCTCTAAAGATGTGATGGTTCTTAGTTGATCGTCCAATATAGAAAAAGTTCAATTTAACCCAGTTTTTCAAGAGATCCCCTAACTAAGTGGATGAAATTTAAAATAAATGATGGTTGTTAATATTTAAATATAATGGTTTTTATTTCCCACCGATATAAAAAGGTAAATTAAGGGATTAATAAGCTAAAAAGAATTTTATATAAAAATACCCTAAAAAAATTTACTTATAAGTAATTTTTTTGTAATTGATATTTTTTTTTACACTCACATTCATATCCAATATGATCTAACTCGCTCAAATTTTGAGAGAGAACAAAACGTTTCAGTCTTTCTTTTGCCGAAATCTCACATTCTTTCTTTAAACAATTATGAATTCCTCTTTTTGTTCCAGTTCCAGAGGGATCAGATAACACACGCATATTAATTAAATTTTCTTGAGCTAAAGACTTTTTTAAACACTTAAATAATGAATAAAACCATGGAGGTCTATATCGATTTTGAAACCATAAATATTCTACTAGGGTTCCCTTTTGTATATTTAGTGGATTAATTGATATTGAATTTACGTTCAGATCTGCTAATATTTTTATAGAATTTGAACAATCATCAATCGCTGCTTGTTCATTTATGAATGGAGGTTTCAGTAATAGATAAACTCTTACTCCAATATTATATTCTTTTAATAGGTTCAATGTGCCTACAAAATTTTTAAATAAAATTCCTTTATTAATATAATTATTTCTAATATAATCATCTGCAGTTTCAAGTCCTATAGCAATTTCTAAGTATTTTTTATCAAAAAATTCTCTAATTTCTTCTAATTTTTCTACTGTTATGTATTCTAACCGTGATTCTATAACAAACTCCTTAAATTTTTCTACTTTTGAGATTTTTTCATAGATATAGTTTCTAGCTTCTTGAGGTATTTCATTTTCATCCAAGAAGCTTCCAGAATTGTAGATTTTAAAAACATAGTTATGAGGGTCTTGCTTAATTTCATTTATCTTATTATTATAAGCATAATCAAATTGATTAATAAGTTGGGTTGTCGAAACCTCTTCATTTATAGCATCTAAATAATATCCACACATGGAGCATCCTCCATTTTCACTAGCACCCCAACTGCATCCCTTTGATCGTAATATGATCGTAAATTCTTTTCCGATTTCATCTCTAAGTCTATCTTCTTTTATCCAAAAACTAATTGGACGCTCTATTACCTCTAATCCATATTTGATTCTCTTTTTTAAAGCTTCCTGTCTAATAGAGTTAATCTTCTCAACAATTGACTTATTATCTTTAAAAAGAGTATTATTTCCATTCATTTATTTTTACAATTCTCCCACTTTTAGAATTTTTTATAAAATTGGAGCCAACTATTAACATTCCACTTCCTAAAATTTTTTTCTTTCCTTTATCTAATATGACGACTTGATTATTAGGAATGAGATCTAAACTATAATCTAACACTCCTGCTCGAAATAATGTATTTCCTTGTAATTCTTCGCCGTCAAAGACAATATAGTTTGAGTTTATAGAACTATAAGATTTAAATAACCTTTTAAGTCCATTAAGTGTTAATTCTATTTGCCCTGTTGAGTGTTTAAAAACTCCTAACTTTTCATTAGTTTTTAGGTCCTTCAAATCAATCTGATCATTAAATCTAATTCGAATCGGTTTTAGGCCATTAGTAATAATATTAATACCCGTATTTGTACCAAATTGATAATCTAGGATTTTCATAAATTTCCTAATCCATGTTTTTGAGTAACTCTCTCTTTCTAAATGATTTTTTTTAGGTTGAAATTTATCCTTAAAATTCATAATTAAGCTCTCTAAAGATTGAAGTGATTTAATAGAAGTTGTTTTATCAGAGATTTCAGAGAAAAGAAAATTATGGGGTAATTTAGAAGAAGCGCTGTTTACGATTTCGAGATATTCATTTTTTAAATGGCAAATAATAGGTATATTTGGGTCATATTTTTCTATTAATTTAATAAGCATTTCTGATGCAATATTTATTTCTTCACTATCCCATTCCCCAGTAACAGAAATATCATAAGAATTAACTGGATAAACATTTTCTAACTGTCTAGGAATACACCCAAGAGGAGAGGTTAAGATCATTTCTTGAAAAGTAGGAAATTCTGGAAATTTTCTAGTAATATTATAAAACTTCTTATGAGATTTGGATTCTGAATATGGTTTCTTAGCTGAACATGGTAGTAAAATAATTAATGTTGTCCAAGGTTCAGGTTCAAAATTTTTGATTGTTCTTTCCCTAAACTGCTTGAAATCTGGTCTATTATATGACAATGGCCCGATTGATCTTATTTTTTTACTTTTTTGCCTTATCGGAGTTTCATATTTAATAATATCAAAATATTCTTTATCTAAAATCTTTAACATCGAAATTAAGTTAGTATCATCAAAAGAAGACTTTTCCACAAATGCTCGAAAATCTTCGTAATTCAGGTATTGCTTGGTTTTATTCATATAATTATTTGCCGTAATTAGATTATGTAAGCTCAATAAATCAATCTTTTCAGAAGAATGCTTATTATATGATATGTTAATCAAATTACCTTTACACGCTATGCATGAACATGGAAAATATTTTATTTTATATATCGGTAATAGATACTCTATCGTATCATAGAAATTCTCAGCAGATAAAAACAATAAATATGAAGAATCAATTAGATCTATTCCTAGGTAAATTAATAATGGATAATATTTCGGAATTATTCTTCCAGAAGCCATAATAATTACATTATTATCCAATTCTAGTTTTATTTTAATTATAATTTTCAAAATATTTCGATAATTGCTGATATTATCAAAAACATCAGCTAAATTAACAATTTTTATATTTTCAAATTGTTTAACAATTGGAATATAAAGATCTAATAAATCAACATAATCAAATATTTTTATAGTTAAACCAAAATTTAGATGTGGATGATTATTCAATATTCCTTCTGTATTTAAAAGATAATTTTTTACTTCTTTTGTAGCAAATTCTTTAGTAATACTAGTAGTGGGAATATTGAATGGAATAAGTGATATTATATTATCTTTGGAAAATACATTGCTATTATTTATTAATATTTCTTGAAATTTTTGTAGTGTACCAGGATATGTAAATATAAATCCAGTATTTCTGAATTTCTCCCGTATAAAACCAATTTTCAAGAAAAATTCTTTAGAAATTGTAAATAAATCATGATTCTCAAATTCTTGAATAAAGCTAAATTGTTTCATTAAGGAGCTTTTTATAGGAATAATTATATTAGGAGTTGTAATAAATAATTTGCGTTCTTTAGAAAAGATCATCCGCCCAATTCTAGAATAACCAATCTTACTAGATAATACTTCAAAGAAATATTTCATTATTTTCAATAAAAGGTATTATTTTTTTGTATAAATTATTTCACTATAAATTAAGATATTTCTCAAAATTATTAAGAATTTAGACAATTGAAGTCATTATTATTCTTGAAATTTTTTACTTTTTAGGGTTAATTTAATGGTTGCAAATAATTTAAACTAAAAAATAAAGAAATTTGTATAGGGTTTTAACTCATCTAAAACAAAATTAGTATATGTATCTTCTATCTCTTCAGAAGTGTATAGGTCCCTAATAAAAATAGCATAATCTTCAATCCTCTTTACTCTCACAATTGCAAATAATCCATATTGTTCTCCTATCCTAAATAAATCTGTAATAAACTGGTTTTTTTCTAAATTCAATGCAATTTCATTATATTTTGAAGGATCTTTAGGTTTAATACGAACAAGATATTTTCCTTTATAACCTACTTTTTTAGGAGAAAAATTAATAGAATAATTGAGTATAATACCATTTACCTCAAGTTTTTTTATTCTATTATATATTGTTGATTGAGATAATTCAATATTATATTGATTTTTCATTTTATCGCGAATCTCGTATGTAGATATTGGTCTCTTCTTTTGTTCTTCTTGCAATATTTTTAATATCAAGGAATCATTTCTGTCCATTTTAAAATCAGAATTTAACTCCACCTCATCTATCTTGATGCCATTAATCTTAAACGCTCTTATTGTCTCAAGTATCTGATACTTCTTAAAATAAGATTTAGCCATGATATTATCAATTTTTTCCAGGCCTTCATGATAGTCTTTAGTTGATCTAAAAACGAATAGAGCTATTAAAGAGAATTCCCCTAAGATTCCATCAAGCATTTTTAAATGTGAAATTTTTAACAGTTTTTCCAGTATTTGAGGTTCTCTAGGGTTGGTTTTAATTTCTAGAATAACATATTTTAGATTATCTGGCTGGATGTAAGGATGAATATTAATTGTAATATTATCAATTATCTCTTGTTTTCTTAAGAGCTTAATCTTATTATGAACTGTTTGTCGTGTAAGTCCTAAAGCATTTACATTTTTTGAAACATAAAATTTCGATCTCCCGCTAAACATTCTAATTAATTGAAGAGCTGCTGTTCTATCATTAGAATTAATCATTTCATTACAATTTATTATTTGTTAATAAATATAATAAATTAAATGTTAAATAAAGATTTAAATATTTGCATATTTAATGAAAAAAAGATTAATAAATTAATTATTACTAAAATTAATATTATTATAAACAATTGTGAAATTTTATATGGTAAATTATAAAATAGCTGATGAAAGTTTAGCAGAAAAAGGTAAAGAAGCCCTATATATAGCTGAAAATAAAATGCCTGTAACTGCTAAAGTTATTCGTAAAAGATTTGAAAAAGAGAAACCGTTAAAAAATATAACGATCGCCGGTTGTTTACACGTAACAAAAGAAACTGGGATTCTTGCTCGAACTTTGAAAGCTGGAAGGGCTGAAGTATATCTCTGTGGGAGTAATCCATTATCAACTCAAGATGATGTAACAGCAGCATTGATACAGGAAGGAATTAATGTTTTTGCATGGCATGGCAATACTGATGAGGAATTCTATTGGTGTATAAGACAATGTTTAGATGCTAAACCAAACATCTTAATTGATGATGGTGGTGATATGATTGTAACCGCACATCAGGAATATCCAGATCTTATATCCTCTGGATCTATAATCGCTTGCCAAGAAGAAACTACCACAGGTGTTAAGAGATTTAAAGCTATGGATAAAAAAGGAGTTCTAAAAGTGCCACTTTTTCCTGTTAATGATGCCCGTTGTAAAAATCAGTTTGATAATGAATTAGGAACTGGACAAGGAATTATTGCAGCAATATATGGAATGCACGTCTTATTTGCTGGGAAAAATGTGATCGTAGCAGGATTCGGACATTGTTCCTCTGGAATGGCTTTAAGAGCAAGAGGATTAGGTGCTAACGTTACTGTAACGGAAGTCGATCCAATAAAAGCACTACAAGCTAAATTTAGTGGGTACAACGTAATGCCGATAGCAGAAGCTCTTCCTAATGCTGACATCGTTCTAACTGCTACTGGATGTAAGCATGTCATTCTCCCTACCAAGGAAATGTTTAGATTATTAAAGGATGGGGTTATATTAGGAAATTTAGGCCATTTCGACATCGAGGTCCCAACCAAGGAACTTTACGAATATGCCAAGGAAATCAATCCAGTTCGTAAGGATGTTGAAGAGTTAATTTTTCCTAGTGGTAAAAAAGTTTATCTCTTAGCTAAAGGACGACTAGCTAATCTAGTACTTTCTGAGGGTCATCCTAGTGAAGTCATGGATATGTCATTTGGACTCCAAGCTTTAATGTCTGAATATATTGTCAAAAATAAGGAAAAACTCAAACCCGGAATGGTTGATGTACCAGTTGATATTGACGATAAAGTAGGGCTTTTGAAACTTCAATCAATGGGTGTAAACATAGACAAACTCACTGAAGAACAATATAATTACATCCACGGCTACGAAGAAGGAACTTAATTTCCTAATCTTTTTTTTATTTTACTATTATTTTAGGATTTAAAATATCAGCAGCAGAGATATTTTCTCCGTAAACTTCGAAAGCAAGATTTCTCAATCCATCTAATCCAATAGGTTCTTCTCTAAGCTTTTCTGATTCCCAAATTTTTAACTTTTTAAATTCTTTTTTAATTTCTAACGTATATTTTAGTTGCTGTGATCTAATCTTAGTGCAAAAATCACATTTTTTTGGTTCTGGAGTAATCATATTAATATGAACTCCCTCTAATTTAATATATCGCATTGTTAAGTCTCTAGCTCTTTTTACTTCTTCAAAACTTGGTTTTTCAGCTATAGTTACTAATCTAAGTGACCCAATATCACGAATTAGATCTGATATTCTTTCTCCTCGTCTTTCTAATTCAACGATCATATTAAAAATCTCTTTTCCCAATTCTCGTCTTTTTTCATAATTATCAAATGGTTTGATTATATTTCTCCACACTTTTGAAACATTTCGAATCGCACCCTTAATAGAATTATAAAAATTTAATGAGTATTTAAGCATTACTTTGACCTGGTCTTCAGGGATCTCAAAAAGAGTAATCATGTTTGCCGTTGGAGGGAAATCTGCAATTATTATATCAAATTGAATTTCTTGAGTATTAATATCTTCAGCATCTAATATTTTTTGAAAAAACATTGCATTTTTTAGTGCTAATGGAATAGAATCAGCTGTAAATGTAGTATCTATAAATTTCTCGATTTGAGGTATCATCCCTACTAAAGGCATTTGACTCATAAGGATTTTCATTTTTTCTATTAACTCTTTAGTATATTTCTTAGCATAACTATCAGCATCAGGTTCTATTCCCCACAGATTTTTTGTTAGCTGAGTTAGTTTATTTCCGATCTCTATTTGGAATAAGTCACTAAGATTATGAGCCATATCAAAAGAAATAAGAAGAATATTTTTATAAGGAAGTAAATCTGAAAGTAATACTGCTGTAGAAGCGCTAATCGAACTCTTTCCTACCCCTCCTTTTCCACCTAAAACAATAATTTTTTCCATATTTCGATTTTAATTTAGAAAGTCTGATTTATTATATCAAAAACAAAAATAACATAAAAAACTAACCAAATAGCAATAATTTCAATATTAATATTCTTTCATCAAGAATTAGCAAAAAATAAATATCTTGAACGATTTTATTAATATAGAATATTAAAAATTATCAAAAATATTAATTAAATCGTCAATTATATTAATTAGTTATATCAATACATCATAATTCTTAATCAAATATATAAATTCATCAATTAATTTTATAAATTAAATAAAGCAATTAATATAATAAATCAAATAAACAATTAATTAAAAAAATTATCAATTCAGTAAATCAAAATTATTGTTCAGGCTTATAATAAACCATAAGAAGTAGATCTATATTTCAAACTTAATAAAAATTCATAGATTTCATTAAAAGACTAAAAATTCAAGATTTTAATTAGAAATAATTAATTTAGTATTGATTCTAAATCAAATGGATAGAATCTGCTTCTACTTTATAAGTATCCCTTTATATTTTGATTTATTGGAGATTTAAATAAATCAAAAAAAAGAAGTGATAAAAATTACAAATCAATCAGAATTTACTACAAAATATATTATTGAAGTTAAGTTCAAAATTATGGGTGTAGTTGAGAAATCAGATATCGTTGGAGCAATATTTGGGCAAACGGAAGGTCTTCTATTAGATCTTGATTTAAGGGATTTACAGAAGTCGGGAAGGATTGGTAGAATAGAGGTTGAAAATGAATCAAAAGAAGGAATTTCGAAAGGTATTATAAATATTCCATCCTCTTTAACGAGAAAGGAAACTGCATTATTGGCAGCAACTGTTGAAACAGTTTCTCGTGTGGGGCCATGTGAAGCAGAAATTACACTTATCGAAATTCGGGATGTTCGCGAAACTAAACGACAACAAATAATAGAAAGAGCAGCAGAACTTTTAAAAGAATGGGATCAAAAATCCCTAGAACAAAGTGAAATAGAAGAACAAATTGATACAGATATAAAACTTGGAGAGATTATTTCATGGGGTTCAGAAAGTCTTCCTGCGGGCCCAGAAGTGGATAGTAATCCAGAATTAATTATTGTAGAAGGTCGAGCTGATGTTTTAAATCTATTAAGAATTGGAATTAAAAACACGATTGCCGTTCAAGGAACTCAAGTTCCAAAGTCAGTAATTAAATTAACCAAACAAAAAAAATCAGTAATAGCATTTGTCGATGGAGACCGTGGTGGAACGATTATTCTTAATGAATTATTACAAGTTGCTAAGATTGATCAGGTAGCTAGAGCTCCTAATGGATCGGAAGTAGAAGAATTAACACGAAAGCAAATGATAAAAGCTTTGCAAAACAGAAAACCAGCAAAAACTTTTAAAGTTATTAAAGAAAAAGATAAAATTCAAAAAGGAAACGGCGATATTGATGGAAGTATTCAGAAAATTTTAAAGAAATTAAAAATAAAAGATGAAACAGTTATTAATAAAGCTATACAGAATATACAACCGGGTTTTGCTATTGGATTTAATAAGGCTCTTGAAAAATTATTTGATATGCCCGTAGGTGAAATTTTCGAAAAAATTAGAAATTTTAAAGATACCCAGTATTTAATAATTGATGGTATTTTGTCAAAAAGGCTCCTTTCACTTTCAATCAATATGAAAATTAAATTAATTGCTAGTAAAAATAAAGAAGAAGAATTGGTTATTCCAGAAAATATCTTTGTGTGGTTTTTTTAAAAATTTACTTCAACTCAACCAATAGGTATAATTTGAAAAATTGATTGAAATACATATGAAAGGGCACCTAAAATCACAATACCTATTGCACAAATTTTGAATACTAAGAAAAAGTCTTTTCTTGAAGGTTTATTTGCAATTTTTATTATTCTTTTTGTATTTTGGAAGAACAAAACCAGTCTTTCATATAATCCTAGTTTTTTCTGTTTGTTAGTCTTCGAATAATTCTCATATTTCGGATAATTTGACACAATAAAAAAAAAGTACAGTCAGATAAAAAAGTTATCTTTTATGACGGCTATTTAAATTAGGATTATATAATTTCGAGTATGTTTGAGATAAATAGATCTCGATTAAAAGGATCTAAATTTTCATAATTCTGCCCTGTCCCCAAAAAAATGATTGGTTTTTTCGTTTCAAAGGAAATTGACAATGCGGCACCACCTTTTGCATCAGCATCAAATTTTGTTAAAATATTGGCATCAATACCAACATGTTTTTTAAACTCTTTTGCTTGAAAAAGAGCATCATTACCTGCTAAAGAGTCACCTACAAATATACGACAATCAGGTTGAGCAACTCTACAAATTTTTTGTATTTCTATCATCAAATTTTTATCTGTAACTTGCCTTCCGGCTGTATCGATTAAAACCACATTTATATTTTTTGCTTTAGCGTGCTCTATAGCATCATACGCAACTGAAGCAGGATCTGATTTATATTCATGCTTTATAACTCGTATTCCTACATTCTCCATGTGATAAGATAATTGCTCGATTGCTGCGGCTCGAAATGTATCTGCTGCAGCAGCAACAATTGAGAAACCATGTTTTTTTAAAAAATAAGCGATCTTTGCCATAGTAGTAGTTTTTCCTGTACCATTAACTCCAAGAAATAAAATTACATAAGGTTCACTTTTTTTCTTAATTTCTGCGATTAAATCAATTTCTTCTTCAGGTGTTAAGATCTCAGTTATAGTATCTTTTAAAGTTTCAAATAATTTCTTTTGGGTTGATTTTAAACGCCCTATTTGTTCTCCTTTAAAAGATTCAACAATTCTATTACAAATTTCATCGGCAGTGTCAATAGCTACATCGTTACTTAAAAGAAGTAATTTTAGATCATTAATGGCATCATCTAACTTTTTTTCTGTTAAAGTTTTTTTAACAAATGATGAAAATGTGTTTTTTAGTTTCTCGAGCATTTATTTCTCCGTAGAGTTGTGAAAAATAATTAAGATTATAACAAGTTTAATATAAAAAATTATTCTTATGTGTAATTTCTTTGAATATTTTGAGAAATTTCTTTAAGGTTTAGATCTATATTTTGTATTTGTGTGGTTAAAAACTGTACTTGTTCATTATGTTGTTCAATTAATTTATTAAGAAATTCAAGGGCTCCATCTAAATCCTTCTCAATGAATACATCTTGAGTTACAGCTAATAAAACTTTCTCTGGTTCTTTAATAGATGCCTTAGTATATACTAATCCTCCAATTGGAACAAGAATTTCATCATTTTCATTTATTCCCTCTTTTAAGTTTTCAATGGTTCTCTTGGTATTCAAAACATTTGCTAAAGAGGCATTTATCATTTCTAATTGATTCTGAAACATTTCGCCTTGTTCTTTAAAGTATCGAAATTTTAATAATTGTTCTTGGTATTCTTGAGATTGTTCCATTTTTATCAAATCTTTTAGTAGGTTTCTTTATTGTTCTGATAATTCTCGGATGAGATAATCTTGAGATTCTTCTAGAGATATTTCTCCAATTTCTTGAATGTTGATTTGACGTCTGTAAATTCCAATTGAAGTAATTTGAGATAATACTTTTTCAAGAGCCTCTTCTTCTTTCAAGGCACGTACTTCTTTTCTAAATAAATACTTTTTATGATCTTTATTGTAATTACCAATAATTCTGAAAATTTTAATCTCTGACATAACTTATTTAAACCATGGTTTCAAAGCTTTTAAAATACGATAATATTTCTAAAAATATTAAATTTTGTATTTCAATCCATGTAGGATTTTAAAGCAAATTAGATATAAATAAAGAGATCGCAAATTTTTATATCTACTCTATAAATGTAAAACACTTGTAATACGCATTAATTCGGGACCAGTACAATTAACCCCAAAAATTCCGCTTTCATCGTTAACTATTGCTCCAGACCTTAAATAAGGCACTCCACGATTTACAGTCGATACATCAACTTCATCGACCTTTAGAATGGAAGATATAATTTCGATTTCACTATCAGTTGATAGAGGATGTACTAAGCAACCAAAATTATTCGCTAATGAGATTGATCCGGGGAGATAATAGTCCGCAAATTCGTAAATAACAGCCTCAACATTTAGAATATCTTCAATCTCTGTTTTATAGTTTTCTAAGAAAGAGCTGATTATTGCGCCTTTATCATTACATAAGATTAAATTACCAAAAGCATTATCAATTGATTTTAGAACTCCAATTTGGCTCGATTCTTTCACATGTAGTTCTAAATTATTAAGCTCATCTTCTCTTATAATATGTGGTACTATTATCCCGTATTTATTTGACGCTGTATACACACCTAATAAATTAGAATTATTAATTGTAAGAGGATAAAATGGAGCCTTAAAAGTGTTTTTAAATTTCTCCAGTAATGTGCTCATTAATGTTGGAGGATAAAGAATAAATGAATTATTGGCAGCTAGATATACTCCAATTAAACTTCGACCAAAAATCTGGGCTCTAAGGATCATTATTCTATTTTTAATTTGTGAATTGCTTAATTTTTGCTATTGATATTCTTGAGATTTGATTTTAATTCTTTAAATTATATGTTTTAAAATGAGTATACTATCTTTGAATTCCTATAAAATTTAATTACCCCTACCCTAAATAAACGACTACTAATCCATCAATATTCTTTGTTGCCCTAACTTTTAATTTTCGTGGAGGTTTTTGAGTGGAGCGTTCCCAAATCTTCTCATTAACTTCTTGAGTTATTACTAAAGATTCTGGTTTAAAGTGACGCGTCATGTATTCTCTAAGATACCTAACCGCTTTATTAGCTCGTTTATGTCTAGGCCCTTTTCGAGCTTTAGCAAGAGGAACTATGTATATTCTCTCATCTATAATCTCTTCTTTAGGAGCTTCCTCTTCCTCAATTTCTTCTCGTTCTTCAACTCCCTCTTCAAAAATTTCACTTATTTCTTCTTCCTCAGAAATTTCATCCAGACCAAATTCTTCTATTTCTTCAATTTCTTCTGGTTCTTCAACTTCAGAATCTACTAATTCTTCTTCTAGATCATCTAAACTAATTTCTTTTTCTTTTTTTGCCATCTTATTTCAGATCCTTTTTCTTTCTTAATCAATCTCTTTTTAGTCGAGTATTCCTCCATGTTCTTTTCGAATAGGGACTATCTCTCACTCTACGATGTGTCTTTATAGTAATCCAATTTGGAATTGTTTGACTTTGTTTAGCCTTTTTTGCTCTTCGCAATTTAGAAGGCAAATTCTTATTTCTCGCCATAATTTCTGATCTCTTAAATGTTTCTGTTTTTTATAATTATTTTTTAATATTAAACTCTTTTTTTTTTCCTATTGAAGAAATTTGTTCTAATAACTTTTTAAATGCATTATCTGGTAAAGGCGTTGCACCTCTTAATTGTCCTGATTGAAATAATTGAATCAATTCTAACTCAATTTGTTCTGCGAATTGTGGTTTAACCATCCGAATATTTTCTAATCTTTGCCTTCCTTCTTGGCTTAATATCTTCCTCATCAACAGATATTTTTTATTTTCAAACTCTTTTTGCTGAGCTTCTGAGATTTGTTGTTGTGCTGCTTGTTGTCTTAATTCTGCTAATTTTCTTTTTCTGATATTATCTAATTCTTCTTCGTCACTCACAATAACTCCCTAAATCTTACAAATTTTATGTTTAATGTCTTAAAATTGCATAAGCTGTTCGTTCTAATAAACTTGTACCTTCTGTGGAGACGGTTCTTCCTTCTTTTTCCATCTTGTCAATTAACTTTGCATTCTCTAACTGTTGCAAAGCTACTCTTATTATTTTTCCACTTCCTTTTGCAGAATGATTCAGCCCTGGCCCCCTTCGATTTCTCCCACCATAAAATTTCCTAAGTTTATTTACACCTATTGGTTCAAATTTCTTTACTTTTCTAAGAATTGAAGCACATCTGATAAACCAAAAATTTTCAGTGTCTTGTGGCGCTAATTCTTTAAAAAATGCTGTTTTCCAAAACTCTGAACCTTTTGGAGGAGAAATTTCTGGATAACCTCTTAATTTTTCTGCTAATGCTTCTACAAGTTTTTCCGGTTGAACGACAAATATCGACATATTAATCTTTAATTCTATACTTCTTTATTAAATATAATACGTTTAAAAAGTTAGAATAAATTAAAAATTTTACGTATTTTTTGAGTTCTAGGACGATGGATTATCAACGAGAATTTAAAAATGCTTTATTATCACAACCTCATTGTATTTTAGGTAAAAATGGAATATCTAATGAATTTATTGAACATGTACTTAAATTATTAAAAAGAGATAAAATCATAAAAATTAAAGCATTGAAATCTATTGCGACAAGATCAAATATTAGTGAAATAGCTAATAAAATCTCGAATTTAACAAACTCTAACCTTCTAGATGTTAGAGGTAAAATAATTATACTCACTAATTATGATATAAAAAAGTTTAATTAAAATTGCTTTCAAGAACAATTAAATGCCAAAAGGTAACAAAAATCCTAAAAATATTGCAAAAAAGATTGCAAATTCCCGAATGCTTTACCTCTTTCAGAAAGCTCATGATGTGTTTCCTAAAAATAAATATCTATCAAATCGATATATCTATTTTGCAAGACGCTATGCTCAAAGAGCTAAAATAAAAATCCCTTTTAAGTGGAAAAAACGTATATGTCCTAAATGTAAAATGTTTTTATACCCAGGCGTGAATTATAGAATAAGAATGCACTCACAGAAAGGAAAAGGATCTCATGTCTCTTTAACTTGTTTTGAGTGCAATAAGACTACAAGATATTTCATTAAATTAAAAAGGAAAAAGAAATAATATTATTATTTTAATTAATTACAGAGAGTAGTTTATGCCATTAATCATAATATTGGCTGAATGTGGATTAGAATTAATACCCAAACAAATAAGGAATCATCCTGCTGTAAAGAAAAATTTGTCTTCAAGTATTTATTCTTCACAATTATTAGATAACACTTTACATTTTTCCGCTATGAAAAAATTGAAAAATTATGAAAAGAGAGGACGACCAGATATAACCCATGTTTGCTTACTTAACGCTTTAGGATCACCCCTAAACAAGAATGGAAATTTAATACTATTTATTCATACAATTAAAAATAAAATTTTTAAAATAAATCCTGAATTAAGAATCGCACGAAATTATAACCGGTTTAAAGGATTGATTGCGAAATTATTAATAGATGGAAGTATAGAGACAAAAGATTCATACTTAATAGAATCAATTAGAGGAAACTTAAAGGAACTTATCTCTACATTTGAAAATTCCGAGGTATATCTGTTTTTAAGTAACGGCAAGTTAATTGATAACTATAGAGAAATGTTTCAAGACGTTTTAGCTAAAAATTATATTGTTATCATAGGAGGATTTCAAAAAAGTAGTTTCTCTGATGAAATTACTAAGTTATCTGGAAATCAAATCTCAATTTCAAGATACCCATTAGATGCGTGGGTAGTTGTCAATAAAATTATAACTTATTATGAACTAACTAACAGAATTCATTGAAATCACTAAAGTTAAAAGAAATGGTGAATTTAATATATTACCCAAATTAGCGCCGCTAGTCTAGGGGTTATGATTCCGGCCTTCCAAGCCGGTGACCCGGGTTCAATTCCCGGGCGGCGCATAAAAACTTTCCTTTTTTAAACCCATATAATAACAAATCTTACAAAATAAAATTTCGTGAAAGGATAATTTCACGAAGTTTTGAATCTTCTGTGAAAAAACAACTTTTTTAATATTTTATAAAGCAAAGAGTTATATTTACATATCTGTATTTTATTGTTGAAAAAACGCTTGCTAAATACTTTCCATTTCCCATATTAGATCACTTCTTTATATGTATTAAAAAGGCGTTTTTTCACTTCTTTTAAGTCTAATATATTTTTCTTTCATTAATCTTAAATTCTTTATTTTATTATTGACCAATACTAAATTATTAATCATTCTAATGGTCAAATATATATATAAGGAGTTTAAATCAGTCTTAAACAAATTAAAATTTCCGGATTCATGGTTTTGGTCTCGATACACTTTAAACACGTATTCAGGATGTGCCCATGCTTGTATATATTGTGATGCGCGAAGCGAACGATACTATATAGAGGATTTCGAAAATGAAGTAATTATAAAGACTAATTTCGATAAAAAACTAGATCAGAGGCTTAAAAGAGCTCGAACTCTGTTACCTGACGTAATTGCTCCTGGTGGTGTAAATGATGCCTATCAACCAATTGAAAAAAAAATTGAACATACCAGAAGAGTATTACAAGTTATTGCAAAATATAAATTTCCAATTAATATCGCTACTAAATCGAAATTAGTTACTCGAGATGTTGATATTCTTAGAAAAATTGCAGATGAGACATGGTGCACTATAGGATTCTCTATATCAACTACAAATGAAGAACTAGCGAAATTCTTAGAACCTTATTCTTCTTTACCTTCGGAACGACTTGAGGCTTTAAAAAAGATAAAGAAGGAAGCTCCTAATATTCAAGTTGGGACATATTTCATTCCTATAATTCCATTTTTAGAGGATACCGATGAAAGCTTAGAAGATGTGATAAAAAAATCTAAAGAGGCTGGTGCTGATTTTGTATTATTTTCACCTGGCTTGACCATGAGGGATTCTCAAGTGGAATATTTCTTAAAAAAATTAAAAGAAAGCAGATATAAACATTTTGTTAAACCCTTACTTGAATTATATAAAGGTCAGATGCATCCACCCTCAGAATATAGTAAAAAAATTAATAATAAATTATGGAATTTATGTCAAAAATATAAAGTTAATATCCGAGTAAAACGTTGGATTCCTTCAGATTACCGCAAATGGAATTATATGGTTTCAGAATTTCTCTTAAATAAAGAATATATAGATGCATTGAGTACAGGTAAATCGAATAAAACTCTAATATGGGCAGGATTGAACCTTAATAACCTAGAAGAATCGATTTTAGACGTTTATAAGAGAGATGAATTGCACACCATAAAAAACTTTAATCCCAAAATAATTGAACTTATTGAACCATACTTAGAAAAAAGTAAAGAATTAAAACAAAGAAAGGGGTTAGAAAAATTTCTATAATCACAAAAATTACCCAAGAAATCATTGAAGTATTGAGAAATACTGCTCCCAAATTAACTCCCGAACAGATTGGTCGAAGAAACAAAATATTGAATTCTAATAATCCAAACTTTTTTGAATATGGTCACAAGATTTCTGATATAGAAAAAATTACTAAAACCATTCATATGAAATATCAATGTGGTTATAAAGACGCTCTCTCCGTTTATACAAATTTAGTTAGTTCCAATGTTCAGGAGGAGAAATTTGCCGGTATATTTTTTCTCAATTACTTCAAAAGTAATTTCAATCAAGCGACTATAGATATGTTTGAAGATCAATTCTCTAAATACTGCGATACATGGGCTTTTTGTGATAGTAGTTGTATTAGAATTATTGGACCATTTCTCGGAAAAAAGAACAATCAGCTATTAGCTGAAAAAACAATCGATAAATGGTCAACAAATGAAAATCTTTGGGTTAGAAGAGCTTCAATGGTAATTCTCATTAAAATTATAATGATGAAAAAAGGATTCGATGAGGATTATGTATTTAAATTAATAGAAAAAATGCTTAATTACACCGAGGATTATATTCAGAAAGCTATTGGGTGGCTCCTAAAAACTTGTTCTAAATATAAGCCAGATTCCATTTTTAATTACTTAATGAGTAATAAAAAAAGACTCTCCCGCTTAATTCTTAGATATGCTAGCGAAAAATTACTCAAAGAAAGAAGGGAAATAATTTTGAAAAAGTAAAGGAACTACATGAAAAAACTTTATATGATATTTTTTCCTTTTTAAATTACGAATTTTGATATTTTAAAAACTTAAATGTTTTATAAAGTAAAAATTCTCCACAAAGCCAAGGTGGCGTAGCCCGGGAACGCACTAGAATCATCAGAATTACTGATAATAGTGAAACTGAAGATCTAGGTATCGAGCAGAATGAACTTCTCATCCATTCTCGGTAAAGTTCAAAGGGATTCGCCTTGAACGGATTCCGGAATAATCTCTCCCTTGGCACTATTATTACTCCCCAAATTTTATCCTAATTTCAAATTTTTCTTTCTAATAAATATTTAAAAAAGACTCTTAATTTACATTTTTAGATTTATTATGAAATATGATTTTGATAGAGTAATCGAGCGTTCTGGTACTAATTCTGTTAAATGGGATAAACAATTTCTTAAAGAACACTTTAAAACTGATAACATTTTGCCTCTGTGGGTAGCTGATATGGACTTTCAATGTCCTCAACCTGTCATTGATGCTTTAAAAAAGAGGGTTGACGCAGAAATTTATGGATATTGCTGGCATAAAACTCCTACATATTTAGATGCTGTTTCGAATTGGATGAAACGAAGACATGGATGGGAAATTGATAATGAATGGATAGTTTTCAGTCCTGGAATTGTTCCGGCTATTTATATGTTAGTTCAAACGCTTACTAATGTGGGAGAGAAAGTAATTGTTCAACCCCCAGTATATTATCCTTTTTTTTCAGCCGTAGAAAATAATGGACGTATCCTATTGACAAATCAATTACATTATGAGAATAAGAGGTATACTTTTAATTTCGAAGATTTTGAAGAGAAAGCTAAGGATCCATTAACTAAGATGTTTATTCTCTGTAGCCCTCATAACCCTGTGGGGCGCGTTTGGACTGAAAAAGAACTTAGAAAACTAGGAGATATTTGTTTAGAAAATGATGTAATAATAATTTCAGACGAAATTCATCACGATTTAATTCTTTCAGGATATAAACATACTCTTTTTTCTACAATATCGGATGATTTTGAGAGGAATACAATTATGTGTACCGCACCAAGTAAAACATTCAATATTGCAGGTTTAAAAACTTCTAATATAATTATTCCAGACGAAAAAATGAGAGAATCATTCATAAATGTAACATCTAATAGGAATAGTGTTATGAGTCCAAATGCTTTTGGTATAGTTGCATTAATTGCAGCCTACAATGAAGGAGAAGAATGGTTAGATCAAGCGTTGAAGTATATTGAGACTAATTTTAAATTCTTAAAAGAATTTGTTAATGAAAAATTCACCAATATTGATTTCATTGATCCAGAAGGAACTTATCTTGCTTGGTTAGATTGCAACAGATTGGGTATGGATGATGAAGAACTAAGTGATTTTATGCTTAAGAAAGCAAAAGTTGCATTGGATGATGGTAAAATATTTGGTCCAGGTGGAGAAGGATTTGAGAGAATAAATGTAGGATGTCCACAATCGATTTTAAAAGAGTGTATGAATCGTATAGTTAATGCATTAAATGAAAAATAATTTTTTTCTTAATTATTTATATTGAATTCAATAAAGTAATGGGTTTTGACTTCTTCTCAAGTCTTTATTAATGAAAATCCTAAATTTTTCATTGTCTTCATCTATAAATTCCCAAAATTCATTATAAATATCTTCAAGAGACATATTTTTTTTCTTAAAATTAGATTTTCGATTTTTTTGGTGATTATGTATATTCTTTGGAATTTCTTTTGGTTTATATTCAATATAATTACCTTCTAAGATTAAATTTTCAAAAAGTTTAATGTCATCTTGTTTAAAGCTATCAAAATCAGAACTCTTTTCGTCATTTGACTTATTTTCAAATTCAAAATCTACTCTCTGATACCCTCGAACTTGATAATTTTTATCCACAAATGCTTGAAATTGATGATCGCATACTAAACCTCTGGCAATTGACATTGTAATTAGCTGTTTTGCTTCTGAAATTACAGTTTTAGGAACATCTAACGATTTTTTTGACTTACATACTGGACATATAAATTCAACCTTCGATCTATTGATATTTACATTCCTCTTAACTTCTGTAATTGCCATTATAACACCTTCTTGAGATTATCTAAAATTAACAATAAAAACACCATTTATTTTATAATGAAAAGGATAAGATTTAAGTAAGGGGTCATTACTTGTTAAGTAATTTATTAATTATCTAAATTAGGTATTATTAGGATTGAAATTTATGTTCATATTACTCTCATCCAATTCAAAATTAATCTCTAAATTTGATACTAAATCACTTTTAATTTTGAAACAATGAGAGCCTTTGGTAAATTTCTTTAAAATATCATCATCTAATTTTATTAAGAGACTGATACTATCGTTTAGATTAACCGTTCTACCGCTCAATTTACCTTCTATAATATCATTTAAATTAAAGGATTCTCCTTTATGATGGATTGATAAACGACTTTTTAACGTATCTAAATTAACATTATCTTTAGAAAAGTTTAATTTCATATCGTCTAAGTAAAATTCTCCATATTTAGATATATCAAGAGTATTAGGATCAAACTTTTTAATATTAAAATCTCCAATTTCAATTTCTTCAGGAATTACAAATGGTATAAGTAGATTAATAAATTTTATTTGTAATGAATCTGCTCTCCCGTCACCATCAGTATCTAGTATAAAGACACTCCTCTTTGGCGGAAAGATCTTTTTTATCAATACTTTGAATGCAGATAAATCATACGATATAAACTTTCACCCTAATTATTTTTTATGGATTATTTGTAAATCTAAATATTAATATTTTTCAATTTCAGAAATCTTTACTGGACGATTCTCTTCATATGATTTCTGAGCTGCTAAAGCTACCAAAACATTTTGCAAACCATCTTCCCCATTTGGTTTGGGTTCTACATTTTTACGTAAGCATTCAAAGAAACTTTTTAATTCAGTAGAATAAGATTCCATGTATCTTTCCATGAAAAAATATGGAATTTTATCAATATTAGTGCATTCAGCAGTATAAATACGGACAGTATTAGTAGCCTCATTGTCCGCTATAACACATCCCTTAGAGCCAAAAACTTCAACACGTTGGTCATATCCATAAACTGCTTGACGAGCATTATCAATTATTCCTATAGCTCCATTTTTAAATTTTAAAACTGCAACAGCAGTATCTATGTCTCCTGCCTTCCCGATTTCGGGATCAATAAGTACAGATCCAGTTGCATAGATTTCTTCCACTTCACTCCCAGCTTGGAATCTTGCCATATCCCAATCATGAATAGTCATATCAAGAAAAATACCTCCCGACACTTTTATATAGTCTATTGGAGGGGGAGCAGGATCCCGAGAAGTAATTTTAATAATTTGAGGTTCACCTATTTGACCAGAAGCGACTGATTCATAACATCTTAAAAAGTTACGATCAAAACGACGATTGAACCCCACCATGAGTTTGATACCCGTCTCTTTAACAATTGAAAGTGTTTCTTTAATACGCTTTATATCTGTATCAATTGGTTTTTCACAAAAAACATTTTTGTTCACTTTAGCAGCTTCTTGGATAAATTTTGCATGAGTATCTGTGGGGGAGCATATTAAAACAATTTCAATTTCAGGATCTTTAAAGATTTCATTTGGATCGTTAGTGAGTTTGGAAACTCCCATGTCTGTTGCCCATGTTCTCAAATTATCATTTATCTCGAGATCGACTACACTTTTTAATTTTACATTCGGTATTTTATGTAATAAATTTTCAATATGAATTTTACCAATTCTACCTGCTCCTATTAAACCAACAGAAAAAGATTTCATCAAATTATATCACATCAAGTCTTAAAAGTTTATTATTTTTAAACTTTCTAAAGAAGAATTATAGATTTATATTTATGAAAGGCTAAATTGAATTAATTAATTAAAATTTTTTTAAAAGTGTTAGTATTATGAGTGAAGAAAAAATACAAGTTTATGGATATCGATGGGTAGTGCTATTATTATTCATGTTAGTAAATATAACAGTACAAATACTTTGGATAACTTTTGCTGCTGTCACTATACCAGCACAAACATACTTTGGTGGAGTTGATGAACTATATATATTTCTTCTTTCTGCTATTTTTATGATAATATACATACCAGATACCTTTATAGCTTCATGGCTAATTGATAAATATGATTTTAAAATAGGTTGTGGGATAGGAGCAGTTTTGACAGCTATTTTCGGTTTCCTACGTTTTTTTGCCGGTCCAGATTATTTTCTGATGCTAATTTTTACTATTGGTATAGCTATTGGACAACCATTTATTATGAACAGTATAACCAAATTATCTGGTAATTGGTTTGCGAAATCTGAACGAACAACTGCAACAGGGCTTGGTACACTTTCAATGTTTATTGGAATTTTACTTGGGATGCTCTTAACACCATTTCTTATTGTCGGTAATGATCTTAGCTCAATGTTACTCATCTATGGAATCTTAAGCCTATCAATGGGAATCCTCTTTATTGTGTTTGTAAAAAGTAGACCACCTACACCCCCTTCCTCAGAACCATTCAGTGAAAAGGTCCTAATGTTTGAAGGCCTGAAAAAATTATTTACAAATAAACATTTTCTAATTTTGGTTTTTCTATACTTCTTAGGATTAGGAATTTTTAATATGATTACAACATATATTCAGGTAATTCTAACTCCAAAGAACCCCGCAGTATATGATGAGACTTTTGCAGGGCTTGTTGGTGGAATTATGCTTCTTGGAGGAATTTTTGGTGCTATTATTATGTCAGCTCTTTCTGATAAATTTCAGAAAAAAGTAGTTTTAATAATAATTTCTGTTGCAATTGCTACCATTTCTTTATTCATATTTGCTTTTGTAATTGATGAAACATCACTAATGGTCAGTGCTTTCTTATTTGGTTTTGGATTACTTGGTGCTGCTCCAGTTGCATTGGAATATGCAGTAGATATCACAAAACCAGTTCCAGAAGCAAGTTCGAATGGAATCTTGATGATGGTTGGACAAATTGGAGGGATTGTCTTTATCCTTGGTCTAGCAAATTTTACATTACCAAGTGGGAATTATCTGCCAGCATTACTCTTAGAAGCTATTTTAATTGCTATTGCCTTAGTGTTATCATTCTTTCTTAAAAAAGTGAAAAAATAATTCAAAATTTTCTTTTTTTTTCCTCTTTATCTCATTAAAGTCATAAATTTTTACAATAGTAATAGTTTTATCAAGCCTTATTTCCTAAAATCCTCTTCTCTTGATTAATAAATTCACTAAGTCGTATAAAAAATATTGACATAGATGTAAAAATGAGTTACTAATCCTTTTATCTTTTAAAAAATCTTTTATAAATTTAGTAAATTATGGGTAAATGAAAATTATGAAAACGATAGAAATTAATGCTGAATGGGATCCAAAACCAGGATTTAAATTTGGATCAAAAGATATAGAAGGAAAGTTAACTTATTTAGGCTCGCAAGTGTGGCGTAATCCTGTTGTTGATGTAGTAGAAAAACCAAAACCTCAAATTAAATCAAATGAAGTATTGATAAAGGTGAAACGATGTGGTATTTGTGGAAGTGATGTACACATGGCTCAAACATATGAAGATGGATATATTTATTATCCAGGATTAACAGCTTTTCCAGCAACCCTTGGACATGAGTTTGCTGGTGAAATTGTTGAAGTTGGAAGTCTAGCAATTAATAAAAGGACTGGAAAGCTTTATGAAAAAGGGGAACCTGTTACAGTTGAAGAAATGGTCTGGTGTGGCGAGTGCAAACCTTGTTGCGATGGATACCCTAATCATTGTGAAAGACTACAAGAAATTGGTTTTTCTATTGATGGTGCTTATGCTGAATATATTGCTGTACCTGCCAAATTATGTTGGAGTTTAAAGAAGTTGGAAGATAAATATGATGATATCTTTAAGATAGGGAGTTTAGTAGAACCAACTTCAGTGGCATATAACGCAGTTATTGAAAGAGGTGGTGGAATTCGACCGGGGGAGAATGTAGTAATTCTGGGAGCTGGTCCTATTGGTCTAGCAGCGGTAAAAATTCTAAAAACTGCTGGAGCAGCAGTATGTATTGTTTCAGAACCCGAAGAAAGCCGAGCATCATTAGTTAAAAAAATGGGTGCTGATTATGTGATAAATCCTCTTAGGGAAAATTTTGTTGAAAAAATTAAAGAATACACTGATAATGAAGGAGCTGCAATATATCTCGAAGCAACAGGATTACCTGCTATTGTAACAAATGATATACAAAATGCAATATGGGAATGTAAAGCTGTTAATAGCACTGTAGTTATCGTAGCTAGAGCGGAGCAAAATATGCCAGTTTGTGGTGAATATTTCCAAGTAAAGAGAGCTCGTATTGTTGGTTCTCAAGGTCATTCTGGACATGGTAATTTTCCTAATGTAATAAGTTGCATGGCTGCTGGAATGGATATGACACCAATGGTTACAAAGGAAATTTCTCTTAATGATGTTCCCAAATATCTTAAAATTTTACAGACAGATAAAGAAAATTGTAAAATTTCAGTTAAAATAGCTTAAAGTTTCTTAAAACACATAATGTTTTTGAAAGTTTTGATAACAAGAGAAAATCCAAATTTTTTTATATCATTTTCATCTATTTTTGTTATTCAAAAATTATAATTTTGGAAGAGATCTGATATTATGAATGAAAATCAAGATGATGAAGAAGATATTGATTTTGAGGAAGAAACTGAAAGTAGTGAACAAATTCTAGAAAAGCAGAAAAAACTAAAAGAAATTACATTAAAAAGAACCGACACCAGTCATTTTAAGACTCAAAATCCAGAATCTTTAGAAATTATGGAACATGAACCTTTTTATAGAGTTCCGTTGACTAACATTATAGAAAGTGAGGATGTATACTATGTTCTTATCGAATTACCGGGATTAGACAAAAAGAATGTTAAAATTTCTCTACAAGAAGGAATTTTAGAATTACTTGGAGAAAAAACAATAAAGGACAAAGAAAAAAAGGATGAGAAAAAAGAAAAAGAGAAAGATAAGAAAGAAAAAAAGGATGAAAAGAAAGATAAAGAAAAGAAAAAAGAAAAGCATAAGGCAATAAAGGGTAATTATCTAAGGAGAGAAATTCGATCCACTAATTTCTTTAGATGTTTTCGTTTACCCACAGATACAATTACAGATGAAATTGATGCAAGCTTTAAAAATGGTATCCTAAGGTTAATAATCCCTAAAAAATTGGCAGGGATTAGTGGAAAAAAAGTAATAGAAATTAAATAAATTCTAAAATTTATAACAATTTGATTTTTTACTCTATTAATTCATTATTATAAGATTAATCGTAAATATTCTGATGATTCTTTAGCGACATCTTCAAATGAAGGTTTCATTATTGTTTCAATTGAGGCAAACCCATCATAACCAGATTTTTTAAAAATATTTAGAAACGTTCTAAAGTCAAAATGACCTGTTCCTGGAGCTCTACGGGTGCAATCTGCAAGATGTATATGAGCAACATTTTGAGTTATTTCCTCTAAATAGTCCCATATATAGCCTGGATCCTCCTCTAAATAAGTATGAAAAGAGTCAATTAATAATTTTAAGTTTTTTGAGCCGATTTCCTCTATTAAATTTACTGATTCGGATATTGTATTATAAGAATCTATTTCAAATCTATTAATTGGTTCAAATAATAATAACACTCCATTATCTTCTGCCAAACGGCAGCATTCCTTTAGGGATGATTTAATGTTATTCTTTTCTTTTTTTAAGCTACTCTCAAAATTAAAACGCCCTCGAATTAAACCAATTATAACTTTTGATTGGATTTTTTGCGCAAAATCTAAATAGTTCTGAATTCTTTGAATTGCTTTTTCCCTTATATGCTCGTTTTGATGTCCTAAAGAATATCCGAAACGAATATAGGTGTTTCCAGTTCCGATAGCAGAGATCTCAAAGTTATATGAATCCTTAATATCGTTAATCTTTTCAGTATTGATTTTTTCAGGCTCAAGAAGTGATAATTCAATTCCATCATAATTTAAAGAATTTAAGAATTCACATAATTGTGAAAAATGGTTTAAGACTTCATCTTGAGTACTTTTGGATTCATTTAATCCAGAGACAATACTTAATTTCATGATGTAAATATCTATTGAAATTTGAATAGGATAGTGCTTTACTCATATAATAATATTAAGCAAAATTATTTTAAAATTGTAAAAAAAGAATAATGAATCATCCTTAAATTAAGTTAAAAACCTAATGAGATCTTAAAAATGAAGGAAAACTTAGCTACCAAATCTGTTATGTCTTCTTATTTTTTTAAAGATCCTAAATATAGCACCGTCAGTAGAGAAATTAATAGAGTAAAAGTAAGTTATTGTTATTTTGACTTAAAACTTAAATTAAAAACAGAAAAAAATCAAGTGTTAAATGGAAGTTTATTATTGGGAGATGCTACTTTAATAATTGACAATATGGAAACTCAATTAAATCAATTTGATATATTCTTTATTCCTCCCGAAAAAGATTTCATTATCAAAGGTAAATATAAGTCAGAATATAAAATTGCTTTAGTTATTAGCCCAACTGAAACGAAAGTAGATCTATCTTTTAAGGTACAGAAGTATAAAATAAAAAATTTTATAGCTCGAGGGGAACCTAGCTCCAGTGAAAAAATGTCAACTTATAGAACTGTATGGACGGCATTTAGCAATGGCTTTTTTATGTCAGGTATAACAAACATTCCTAATGAATCTCTGAAAACAGGTGTGGTAACTAGCGTCAATCTTGAAAGGGATAAAGAAAAAGGAAATGTTGAAATTTACTCCCATATTCATCCAAATTATCCTGAATTATATATTTTTCTTATTGATGATGATAATTATGCTATCACCCAATATTTAATAAACGCTAATGGGCAATCTGTTTGCAAGGATCTTTCAAATGGGGACGGATTATTTTTTCCGGGACATTTAGGACATATTAATTTTGCAAAACCACAATATAAAAATTTAAAATTCTGTTCTTATATGTGGTTCATTCCAACATTTGGTAAAAAAAAGCAAATAGAACCAATTACTTTAAAAGTTTAAATTAATGGATGATTCTATTATATAAACAAATTTTTATGATTAAATATGACTGATTGGAATTTACCTCCCAAAGAATTTGGTCACATGGATAAACCAAGTGGTATCTATCTTCAAACAATGTCTATAACAGAAATTAAAGAAAGGGTAAAGAAGAATGATGTTATTATTATTCCTTGTGGTTCTACTGAAAATCATGGTCCCGCAGCTTGTATTGGAGAAGATACATTCTTAGTTACTCGAATGGCAGAACTAATAGCACAGAAAACTGGATGTACAGTTGCTCAACCAACTTGGTATGGATCACATCCATATCACCATGTAGGAATGCCAGGAACTATCATAGTTCCCGAAGAGATCTTTAAAGGGTTACTAAGAGCCATAATGGCAGGGTGTTGGAATATGGGTTTTAGAAAAATGATTTTATTAAACGGACATGGTCAAGAATACGTTATTCCAAGTGCAATACACGAGTTTGCGAAAAATTATCAATTACCTATGGTTGTATGCAATGTCAATTGGTATCACGCAATTCCTCAGCATTGTATGGATCAGGAACATGGTGGTCCGTTTGAAACACCTTTTATTCATGCAGATGAAGCTGAAACTTCATTCTCAATGACACTATTCCCTGAAATGGTGAAAAAAATAGATATATGTGAGGATAATACCCCTATAGGTTGGATGCCAGAAGGTCATGTAGATAAAGCAGGAAACATTTATCAACGACCTATTAAATGGTATGGTCAAGTTGGTTTTGGACCTATTGAAGTGTCTGCTTATCCAGAAGGTCATGTTGGTTGTCCCAGCAAAGCAACTTTTGAGAAGGGAAAACCTGGTATGGAAGCATTTTTAGATTATTTAGAAAAACTTGTTAATGATATACTGAAAACATTTCCCCCAGGAAAACTGCCCCCAATTGAAGGTATCACTCAACGAGATCCAAAAGAAATTGAAAAGTATATCAAGGGGCCGCTTAATGGTGGAAAAAGCATTTATGAATTAAGGTACCCTCCTTAAAATCTCTATTCAATTTTTTTAATCTTTCTTTATATTTTAATGTAAAAAAAATAGTTTTAATATTGATTATATTTGTGCTCCACAATATGAACAAAATTGTGCTGTGTCTTTACTAATAGGTGTTCCACAATTAGGACAATATTTTGCGCGTTCTTCTGAAACTTCTTCCTTCGTTGATAATGATAAATGCTTTATTTGTCCTGTTGTTGTATTAAAATTTCCCCGTAGTTGACCTGAAGCTTTTAAATCTAGAATGATCGCATGGATATCTTTTGGAGTAATTCCTGTACTTTTACTAATATCATCTATCGTAGCTTCTGGATTTACTTGAAATTCTGATAACACTATGTTCCTTAACTTACTCCTATTAGTTATTGCAAATATTTGGCTGATTAAAATAGCTATTCCAATTCCAGTAGATATAAATCCCCACCATGACCATTGATCCCAAGGGATAAATGAACTAATC
>Ga0307426_1000059_pt1 | contig 60077 bp, 49 predicted proteins | sample SalMarWE160340MG_FD_202165 | JGI IMG/M metagenome (GOLD analysis project Ga0307426, IMG submission 202165) | Salt marsh sediment microbial communities from the Plum Island Ecosystem LTER, Massachusetts, United States - WE1603-40 | ecosystem: Environmental > Aquatic > Marine > Intertidal zone >... | reverse complement strand
TGGGGAATTGTTTTCTTAAGTTTTGGTTTTTGTGAAGGTTTTTTTATAGGTTTACCTTCTTCAATAGTAATTAGATTTTCAATAGATTCAGGTCTTTTCGAAACAAGTTTGACAAGCTCGTCCTCTACTTCTATCGTTGGTTTTTCAATGATAGCTTCAGTTTTATAGCGAGCTTGTATTTCTTTAATTATATCAATTTTTCTTGAATTTGGTGAAATGGAAATCCCGAATTCTTTACTGTACTCTATTAATTCTCTAATTGTCCATTTTAATAGAGTTTTTTCAGAAAAAATCTCTTTCTTAGGTTTTTGATCTTCATCTCTACTTTCTTTATCAACAGGTTCTTTTTCCCATTCAATTTCAATTTCTTTAGGGATTTCTTTTCTCTCTTCTTGTTCTGGTATAACATTTTTCTCTATTTTTGGTTCTGTAGCTAATTTAGGCATAACTTTTTTACCAATTGCTTCTTTCATTAACAGTTCTAATTCTTCTGGAGAGGTTTTATTTTTATACTCACTTTCTGTAGTTTTCACAATATTAAATAGACTCTCTACAAATTTGGGAATATATTTTTCAATGACACTTGATCGTTTTTCTGTCTTTCTAAATGTATCTTTTTTATTCAAATATGCTCTTAAACGTCTTGCAATTGCTTCTAAACAATATTTAATCTCCTTAATTAATTCCTCATCATCTGCTAACGCATTTTTAGATTGAGATTTAAACATTAAATGTACATAAGGACCTGAAACGTTAACTAAAAGTTTAATAGGACCTTTCGGTAAGTTGTTATCAAAGGTGTCTAGTTTGTAATTTTTCCAATTAACAGATTGAACTGCTTTAGTTATAGCACATTCCGCACTATCTCTCAATTTGGGCGTACGATTTACAAATCTAGATAAAACATCCCTTGAACGTTTAGGAGTATCTAATTTTTTAGGATCATTACAATATGCCAAAGCTGCTTCAACCACATATGCTAAACCTTTACCACTTGTTGGAGGTCTTGTTTCTGCAGAAACAAAATCATCATCTTTTGAATGGACATCGGTAAAATAATTTAATAGTTCACGATAACTACTTCTTAAGTCATCATTTAAGTTTTTAAGTATCTTATTAAAAAAAATATTGAATTCATTTGGATCTCCATTATTATCTAAAATATCATAACTTGCGAGAATTCTTGAGACCGTTATTTCTATTTCACTATCAATTACGCTGTGATCTAAAGGAGTATCTTCACTTGATAAAGCATTTTGCTTTTTCTTCTCTTTCAATAAATTTTCCTTAACAGACACAAGGTTTGAAACAGGATCATCAAAATCTTCGATATTTTCTGATATTTTTAGACCGATTTCTTTTACTAAAGTATTTTCTAATACTATATCCCCAACGGGTATAGCGGTATCAGTTGGTGGGGCCATATATTTTATTGATTTAAACGCATGAAAAAGAGAATTGAATTGTTCATTAGTCAATTCAACAGGTTTAGCTTTAGAAATTTGAACTTCTCGAATTACATCTTCATATTCAGCCCGAGAAATAAATTTTTTTTGTTCAATTAATCCTGATTCATTCCGTTTAATTAAATTATATATTTGATTTTTTATTTCTTCTTTTTGTTTATCGATATTTTCAATTTCTTTTACTAGATTATCCACATCTTTCTCGATTTTTTTTTGTTCTTTTTTTGTATCAATTGTTTCTTTTCGACGATTATGTTTTCTTATAGTTTTATCTATATTTATAAGGTTTTTATCGCACTTATTAATCTCATTAATTAGATTCCAGTAATCGTTCTTTAAGTCTTCAGAATCTAATAGATAAAAAATGAGCTTATCTCTTGGTTTTTCTGAGCGTCCATACACCCTTTTTTCATTCTTTATAAAGTAAATTGGATCCTCTTTATTCTTTGATTTTGTAATGAATCCCTCTTCAAGGATAAGTAGATTATTTTTATCTTGTAATTCTTTTTCAGCAATATTTATGATCTCTTTCGCGGTTTTAGGGCTAATTCGCACAAAATTTTCTTGTAAAAATGCAGATACAGTTAAGTTTTCTGATTTTGCTATAAGATCCTGCAGATCACCTATATTGGTTGATGAAGGGTGTGGTTTAGCATATTTAGGTTGTTTTGGAAATGATGATACTAATCTTGGATATGTTATATGTTCCCCATAAGGATCAATGAAAAGAATTGTGACATGAGGATTCATCAACGCAGTCTCATTTATATAAGTATCTACATAACCCCTCACATATTTCACATTTAAATAATTTAATTTAATGTATGTCCCATGACCAAAAGGGCTATCAACATCAACAGGATGTATTAAATAACGTTTTTCATTCTTTGAAGTAGTGAAAAACTCAGATGCATTGGCATACACCATATCGATAGTCTTAGAGGCTACAATGATAGGTTTTCCAGTTGTATTTTGGGCATCTGAAAAAGCACTTGGAGCTCCAAAACCTTGACTACCTCGAGTCTGTTTTAATTCAACACTTTTTGAACTTGCTAAGTATTTTCCAAATTTACGAAGATCTCCCTTACTCATTCCGATTCCATTATCAAATATCTCTAAAGTATAATTCATTACATTTTTTTGTGACAATTCCGATGTTAAAAAAGACGGAGGCTCAGATTCTCTTAATCTAACGACTACGATTGGCTCTATATCGACTAAAGCAATAACAGGTTTTAAAAGTTCATCAATGTCCTCTAAAATTCGCTGGACTTCTTCTTCTACTTCAATTTCAGCTTTGTCAATTATTTCTCCTGCCTCTTCTTCTTTATCTATTGATAATTCCTCTTTACCATTATTATCTGCTTCTCCTTCTTCTAAGAAATCTTGAATTAGTGATAAATTTTCTAAGGCTGTTTCTTGATCCAAAGAAAATTTATTTCTTGAATCAGATTTTTCGATTTCATTCCAATGAAACGTTTCAATAGCATCTAAACAATTATCTAAGAACTCTGTTATATATTGAGAATGTTTCCAGTATCCGAATTCAAAACCCACTAATTGTGTTCTTTTACGCATAAATTGTGCTATTGTACCTTGCTTGATTGTACCTTCCTCATCAGATGAAATTTTAATCTCACTCCAAACCTATGTTATCAGTTTTAATAGCGTTTTAAATTTAATTTATAAACACATAACTAACTTCTAGATCATTACTAATAACATAATTCTAATAAAATTAGTAAAAATCTTGAAGGCTGTGCTTCCAAATTTTGATTCATTTTGAAAAGAAATCGATTTATTATTTAAATCTTTTCCTATAATCAAAACTAAAAAGTGAAATAGCATGAATTTTATTTGATGTTTCTTATTCGGAAGTTTTCCAATGTTATATCTAATATCCTAGAAGCTATATATCTTTTAGAAGCTTTTTCAATATGTGAGATTTGTTTTGCTTTATTGATGATATATACCTCATTTTCCTTGCTTCCAAAGCCCACATCTTCCCTACCTACATCATTAGCCACAATTAAATCTGTTTGGGAACTTAATAACCTCTCATAAGCTCTATCGATAAGTTCAGTTCTTGAAACATTAGTTTCTGCTTTAAAAGCAACGATAAATACTTTATAGTTTTTCTTACGAGCTACGTTGATAACTTTAGGAGTTAATCTCATATTAATTTGGAGCTCCTTAACATCATCAGAAGAGATCTTACCTTCAACACAATCTATTGGTTTATAATCAGAAATAGCCGCAGCACATATGAAAATATCAAAATCTTTATAGGATAATTCATTTTTAACCGCATTTATGAAATCATCTGAGGAGACCACATTGATCGTATTTACATAATCGGGAATTTTTACCATACATTTCCCTGCAACCAATACTACATCCGCTCCCCTTGCTGATGCATCCTTAGCAAGTTCAACACCCATCCGCCCCGATGATTTATTTGAAACGAACCTAATCTCGTCAATGTATTCTCTTGTGGGTCCTGCTGTTATTAATATCTTAAGTCCTTCTAAATCTCTCTTGGCAATTATTAAATCGATAACTCGGTCAATTATGTCATCCACTTTTGCAATCTTAGCTTTCCCTTCAGAAATTCTTGGTCCTAAAATATCCATACCATATTTTTTTAATAATGAAATGTTATGTTCAAGAATAGGATGATACATGCTCTCATGCATCGCAGGGACGATTACAATCGGAATATTTGATCCAAACGCTGTAGAAACAAATGTAGTAACAGGAGTATCGTCTATTCCATTAGCAATTTTTGATATCGTATTTGCCGTAGCTGGACATACTAAGATTAGATCTGCTTTTCCAAAAACTTTAGGTCTATTTCCCGCAAAAAAAACATGTTCTACTTCCCCCGTTAAATTAGTTATAGCGGGATTACCTGTAGCCCAATGCATTAAAGAAGGGTTAATTAATTCTGTAGCTGCCTTTGACATTACTGCGAAAACTTCAGCACCTAATCGCATCAATTCTCTCGCGATAATTGGAGCGTTTATTACAGCTACCGACCCAGTTAAACACATGCATATTGTTTTTCCTCTAAGAATTGTACCCTTGCTCTCAACGATATCTTTTGATGGGTGGTGCGCGTTCTCTCGAACCATAATTTATCATTATATCATATATTTATATGTAATTAAATTTCATTTGGAATATAAAAATAATGGAAACACATCCCTATAATTTCTAACTTTTTATAAACAATTTTTCCCTACGTTATGAAGATCTTAGTGGATTTTAAAAATTCTAAATAAAAGATATATGTAAACTAGATTTTTAGATATACCATGGAGATCCTTGTTGATTTACACATCCATAGCAAATTTTCTGGGGGAACTAGCGAACGAATAACGATTTTCAACATCGCTTTAAATAGTAAGGTAAAAGGATTAGAAATTGTTGGTACAGGAGATTGTTTACATCCATCTTGGTTTAAGCAATTACAGTTTGAACTTGAAGAATCTGATAATGGTATTTATTATCATCCTAAAATTCCTGAAATTAAATTTATCTTACAAACCGAAATAGAACTCATCTGGAAAATAGAGGGAGAACTTAAAAAAGTACATTTCATAATCTTAATTCCTAATTTTAATGTTTTGAATGAAGTCTATCAATTTCTTTCAGCTCATGGAGCATTAGCAGAGGATGGGAGACCTAAAGTTTACTTATCGGCTGAAAATTTTATAATAGGGTTAAAAAAAATCGATTCTTTAATTGAAATAATACCGGCTCATATTTTTACGCCATATTTTGGTATCTTAGGCGCTCAATGTAAATTTAAATCTCTTAAAGAAGCATTAGGAGAGGGAAGGAAACACGTTAATGCTATTGAATCTGGATTAAGTGCTGATCCAATATTAATTAGAAATCTATCAGAATTAGATGATTTAACTATTTTATCTAATTCTGATGCTCATTCAGTGAATTTTCATAGACTTGGCAGAGAAGCAACAAAATTATATGTGCCTAATAGATTAAAATACCGGGAAATTATTAAATCTATAAGAATGAATAAGATAGTTAAGACCTATGAATTTAAACCTTCTGGAGGTAAATATTATTATGATGGACATAGAGGAGAAAGGCATGATGATGGAATTGACTATTTTTGTAGCCCCAAGCGAAATAATATTGATTGCCCTTATTGTGGAAAGAGACTTACCAAAGGGGTGTTATCTCGAATTTATGAATTAAAAGACCAAGAGGGTGTAAATAGCGATAAATTTCAATATATCATTCCTCTCCTTCAATTGATTGCTATTATAAATAAGAATTCAGAATATAACAGGAAAAACTTAGAAATATATCATAAAATTGTGGAAAAAAATCAAGGAGAGTATAACATATGGGAAGGATCAAGCAACTTTAATAGTATTCCTTCAAATATAATTGATGCAATCAATAAAATACGAAACGGTAAATATTACTATATCCCAGGACATGATAATTTTTATGGAAGATTATGTTTTGAAAATGGAGAATAAATTATTTGTTATTAAAATTTACTATATCCTAACAAATTAAACTATCAGGAAGTAATTTTCTTCAAATTTAATTTCTAAAAATTTCATCTCATATTTCAGTTTAAACTCGTATGAGATCCTCCTTTTAAAATTAATTCAGGATACAAATATTCAAAATTCTTACTAAACAATTTATGGTTCACCCACTTTTTAGTTTTTTTATCCCAAATTAAATTCTGTATGGGATTATATTTTTCAAGAAAATTGTTATTTCCATAGACCGATTTGATAATAGAGTCAGCTTTAACCAAATCAGTTAATATCAAATATTTCTCAACCTTTAAGTATTGAAATATGTATTCAAAAATTCTTAAAAATTCACCAAGTTCGCAATCTGGAAGATATAATTTGATCATTAGTCCACTATAAATCTTTTTCTTCTCATTAAATCCGTGTATATAATACTCTCCTTCAATTTCGTAAACAAAACCTAAATTGAAATACTGAAACATGCATTTAAGTATATCAATTGTATCTTTTTTTAGATTTAACAAAATAATTTGGATAATTTCATTCAATCCTAAATTTTTTGGAGTAATAAAGGGAAAGATGATTTTTTTTTTAATTAAAGCTTGAATGTCATCGAAGATAGATTGGTTAATAATATTATATTTTTCCTTAATATCAATAGAATGCCAATTATATATCTGTAATAAAGCTTTAAAATAGGGAGAATCTGGTTTATAATAATCTGGAATTAATAAATCACCAATATCAAAATTTTTCACTTCTGAGGTTGGAGTTTTATAATTTGGATTGAAAAGAATGTTTTGTATATAAGTTTTAAAATTATTAGGATCTAAATACCATCCATTTGAACTTAAATTATAGCTGAAATGGAAAATCTGAGACATAGAATTAATAGTAAATAGGCAATATTCTCTAATTTTGTTTTTGCTTCTCAACCAGTTAATGTATGAAGTATTGGGCTTATTATAAGGAAATAGATATTTAATAAACAAGGAATTAGAACTACTAATTGATGCAATATGCTTAATTTTTTGAAAGGTATTAGTAAATAATATTTTGAAATCTACATCTTCTACATCAAAAGGAGTAATATATAAAAAATATTGCCCTAATCCAAAATTTTGGAAAGCAGGAAGTAGTTTTATTGATTTTATATATTGTCTAAAGAAATTTTCTTTTTTTATTATTTGAAATTCTTCTTTATTCATAAAATATTTTTCAAGATTTAAGTGAAAATGTATTAATTTTTGAATATCATTTGGATTAAAACTGATACATTCAGATCTAATTCTTCTGTTGATTTTCTTAATAAGATTTGCCATATTTTCTTTTTTAGACCAATGATTAATCGTACTAACTGATTTTTTTTTTAATGGTTTTAATTCTACACCCAAAACTCCTTTAATATAAAGAAAATATTGGTCAAAAAGATCTTTAGTATAGAAAAATGCTCTCTTATTGAAATCATAAAAATCTTTTCTTGAAAAAGTCTGTAATAATCCGTTCCAAGAAAATCTTTTAAAAGAAATAATGTTTTTTTTAAAAATATTAGATAAAATTGATACAAACATAATTTTTTCGTTATGCTTCAAATATGGGATAAAAAGTTGTAAGAAGATATATTCTTGCTTATCGAATAAATCTGTTGTTTCGTAGAAATAAATTTTTGGAAGCCACTTTTTAATTTTATCAATTATGACTTTAACTTCTGGTGAATTCTTTAAAATTAATTGAGGAAAATAGCTTGAGATTGAGTTTGTCCAAATACTATCAATTAAATAAGGTTTGATTATCTTTGGATTATTATTAATAAATTCATTGATCCTAAGATTGATTGTTTTATTCGATATTTCATAAATTTTATTATTTTTTTTTAAATCTCTAAGGCGTTCTTTTTTTATTTGAGTAATTTCCTTTAATAATTCTAGATTAGAAATTATACTTTTAATTGATTTGATATTAAATATTTTTAAATTAGAGCATAATTTTAAAAATTGGTAAAAAAATCGGAATTTTTCAAGTTCTTTTACATATTTTTCTCTAGAATTTAAATAATCTAAGAAGAGATTTTTAAAAGTATAGGAATTTAGATCTACAATGTCAAAAATACCATATTCTTCAATTAATTGTAAGGTGTGCTCTTTCTCATAAAATTCTTTAAATTGAATAAAATCATTCATAGTATCTTTCGATTCTTTTTCAATTATTTGAGAGTAATTCACCCATTTTTCTAACTCATCCTTAATATAGAAAAACCCAAAGTTTTCATTTCTAACTAAAAAATTAAGGAAATCTTTTCGGAGTATAGGAGAATCAATTAATGCTTGTAAACTTTTTTCTAATTCTTTAGTTAAACCATTTTCACTTAAGAAAAAATTATAATAATCGGATTTTATTATATTAGAAATTTCCTTTCTTCTTGAAAAGTTTATTCCAACATAGGAAAAGAATCTTATTCTCTCCAAAATTAAAAAATCTAAGAGTGTAAGATTTGCTTTACTAAATTTTTTACTATAATTCTGAATAAATTCGAGTTCGTAGTCTTTTGAGTGTTTTTTATTATTATGGTTAATTATTTGACCACTTTTATAAGATTCTCTAAAATAATTTAAATTCAAGGAAAAAACATATTTTTTTGCTAAAGAACAAAATTTTTTTATTATATATCCATTTTGTTCCATTTTTTCTAACATAAATTTCAAATCTTCTACATATATCTCTGGAATGACAAAAAATGCTGATAATTCTACAGAAAAATTAGTTACCGAAAGCTTTGGCATAATTATAAATGGCATTTGGTTAATTATCTTATCAATTTGAGCTTTTTCTAAAAGGGGATTAAATTTAAGATAGCATACTAAAAGAGCTATATTAAGTGCTTTCCAATCGAAATAATATGTGGGGGTTATGTAACTATATGTATTTATCCACCGTAAGTTTTTACTGAATCTCCGCAAACTTAAATCGGTATGGATGATTCCTTGATTTTTAAAAGACTTAAAATAGTTATAAAATCCTTCCAAAGTATCACAGTTTTTTATTTTGTAGAAAATTTTAGTTAAAATTCTAAGAGTTTCTGTAATCTCATTACTCTGTAAATTTTTTGAAGATTTGAACATAAAATCTTCATATATTTTTCCAAGAGTAAAATGTAAATTATCAACATAATTTAAGTTGGGATTTCGTCTAACATATTCAAAAAAGTACCGTTTTGGTCTTTCGGTAGAGTGACTGTCTTCTAATTCAAGGAATTTATCAAAGCGAAATTTATCAGATTGATTAGCTAGAAAATTGTAATTTACATATTTTTCTCGTATAAACGACTTCCATTCGTTAGCTGATGTGAATTCTTGTAAATCTATTTCAACAAATTGGTTAATAACAAAATCAATGAGATTGGTTTCTTTTAAATTATTTGGAATAAAAATAAGATAAGCACTTTGAAGTATTAAAAAGGGGAAGAACTCTTTATAATCCTTAAAGAGTTTAATATGATATACTCCCTCTTTAATAAATCTATTTACTCCATAATTAGTTAATCTTGTATCAAAATCTATAATTTTTATAATTTCATCGACAATATCTATTCTTACTTTCTTATTGATTACTTCTAAATTTAGATAAGCTTTTAACTCATTTATTAGAGAAAGGAATATCTGTTTTATCTTAATAGGGTCATCAATAACAGATTTTTTCAAACTATCTAAATTAGGAGAGTTAACCAAATTTATCAATTTGTTATTTAATTTTTGTCCTGAATTTAATATGCTGTAATTTACTTTTTAAACTTTTTCATCAGAACTCCTTTTGAATAGAATAAATTGTTTCTTTTTAAAGAAAAATTGAATTAATAATTTTGTTAATTTAGAAAATTCTTTCTGTTTAAATAGAATAATATAGAAAAAATGACATCAATTCATTTCATTTAATAAAAAGGTAATTAATTTGAATTTATTTAAAGTATATAGCGTTCTTTTATTTGTATTAATTAGCATTACTTCCTTTTTACCTATGGTTAGCGTTGTATTAGGTTATAATGGAAGTGGTGGAGGACCATAATATAAAAGCTTATTAATCAAATAAACTATTTTTAATTTTTTTTATGGAGGATATAATGTTTGGGAAGGATCTAGCAATTTTGATGGTGTTCCTTCAAATATAATTGATGCAATCAATAAAATACGAGACGGTAAATATTACTACATCCCAGGACATGATAATTTTTATGGAAAATTATGTTTTGAAGATTTATAATAGATTTTTAATCATTAATTTTTAATTTAAGGTTTAATTTTTTGGAAAGAGCTTCAAATTTCTTAAAATCTTTTCGATTTAATGAAGAACGATTCTCTAATTTTAAGATATGCAAAAATTTTTCTCCATAATAGGTTTTGCAGATTTCTGAAAGATTGTATTCAATATTATCATCTAAAATTTTTATATTAATTAGTGAAGTTTCAAATTCTATTTTTCTAATCTTAGAAATTTCATCGATGTATCTTACAAAAGGCGTGTTGTGCATCTTTTTTAAATTAAAGATCCTTGTACTCCCAATTCCATTATTTTCAAGTAAATTTTTCATATATAAGTGAACTTCTTCAAGAAATCTTGCTCTAAAGCTACTTAAATGGGTTTCAGTCTTAAGTAATTTACTAATTATTTCTTTATAAGGAAGATTCATTCCTGCTAACTCGTTAGTTAAATCTAATAAAAGCAAAAACTTTGTGTGGTTTTCTTCCTCATTTAATCTTAATTGGCTAAATACTGAATCCTTGTTTTTATCAATATAGGAAAAAAGAAATTGTTTAAATGCTTCTAAGAAATTTTGATAATTGGGTACAAAAGATTTATTTCGATCATTAGCTACAAGTTCATATGCTTCAAAAATGTTAAGTTGTTTTTGTATTACTTTCTTTACAAGTGAAAGAGGGTAATACCCCTCTATATACGTCATCCCTTTTGCGATGCTATTAATAGCATCTTCAAAGGAACATTTCATCAAAACATTAACTGTTTTTATAACGCTTCCTTCAATTTTAACGGGGTTTTTTAAACAATAACACAAATCAAAAGGTTTTAAGTCATGAAAAAGGGAATTGTTTTTATCAGGAATTATTATTTGAGAGCCGTATGCATTAACTATACTTCCTTGTTTCGGCTTACTGGCTAAATCCCATTCTATTATCGTTATATCTTCTGTATTTTTAGACATATCAATATCATAATTATATTCGATGGGTTTACTCAAGAGAGAATATCCATCTATCAAGTTTATATTGTAATCCTCATCTTCTCCCCAAAATTGTTTATAATAGTAAAAAATATCGGCAAAAGGCTTTAAATCATCAGTAAACAATTCTTTTATGATTAAATAATTAATACCAATTTCTGAAGATTTGATTTTAGAATTATTTATTCCAGTGAACCCGATATGGTTTATAATGTAATTATAAGCAGAATTTTTTAAATTTTCTTTATCGTGATTGATTATATAAGTATTTCTTTGTTTTCTTAAATCAACTTTAGTGACTTTAATTCTATATTTATCAATTAGTAGTTTTATAAAAGCAAATTTTTTCAAATATAGTTTTCTCTTTAAAGCATCTATTTCTTTTCTGTAATTATCATATTTTAACAGATATGCTTCCTTTGGAATTTCAAATACATCAAATTGCCTTTTCATTAATTCTAATTTGTCGATAACACAGAAATTATCAATTTGTTCAAAAAAATAAGCTAAAATTTTTTCCTTAAAATTTTCAAAATTTTCATGTAATACAAATTCATTGATCTTGGGATTTATTTCCATCAACTTCGTTAGATTTTTCTTTACAAAAAAAGTAGAAAAATAAACTTCGTTAAAATTATCTGATTTTATCTGTTCTAGTAAAATTTTCGTTAATGAAAAAAGATAAGTTGAGTTTTGGAATTTATATCTTCCTAAAAAGCTATCTATGGACTCTACTATGCGTAGTATATCGAAAAATGAATACAAGGAAACGGATTTCATAAACTTGGAAAAACCATTTTCAATTAAGTTACTGTATTTTATGAAAAACTCGTCTAATTCATTCTCATATCCATTTTTAAGAAATTCAAAAAACTCGATGAAGAGATTATTACTAATTGAAGTTTCCAAATATTTTTCAATAATAGGCTCACAATCACTCTGGTTTAGAATAGCTTTATTAAGATAACTTAAGCTCTCAATACAATTGTTGGAATCGAGACATCGTTTTGCTAATTCTAGAAAATTTTTACTTTTTTTTTTGGAACCAAAATCCTCATAGCTAAGTTCATACTCACTCAATTCTCTAAGAATCTTTATAGAAATATTATCTTTAAGCAATAGAAATAATTTAATTATATGAATGCAAATTTTTTCATTTCTTTCACCTTCAAATAAAAATGTTGGGCAATCATGAAAAATTTCCTTTTTTTTTTCATTGATAATGATATGAAACTCTCGATCATTATCCAAGACAAGACTCCTAATTTGAATGGGATCTTCTTTACAAGAAATTATATTAATTTTATTATTTGGAAATTCTGACGCTATTGTGACCTTTTCTTTATCAAACAATTCTACAATTATTTCAGATAGTGTATTTTTCGTCAATTCCTCAAAATCTCGATTTAATTATATCAGAAATTAATTTAGGAAATTCATTCCAATCTTTAATTGTAATTAATTGCCCTCCCGCTACTTTTATTATCTTTTCCGCTTCTTTCAAGTCAAAAGAAGTTTCAGGGCAAACCAATATGAAATCTATCCCAAGAGAGCGATATTTTCGCAATTCTTCCAATGCTTGTTGAATGTCATAAATTTCTGCGTCAGTAAATAACACGTTTAACTTTTCGCGCGAACTCGAATTTTCGTTAAACTGTTTTCTAGCCCATTCAAGAGCGCTTTGTATTCTTGTTCCCCCTCTCGCAGAAATTGACAACAAATCTTCAGCCAGTTTCTCTAGATCCACCTTTTTATTCATTTCTTTTAAAACGTGAGTATCTGATTCAAAAAAACATATAGCTAATTCATCCTTTCTCAATCCGTATACCAACATTGTCGCACATATTGTCATATAAGCCAATTTTTCTCCAGACATCGAACCACTAATATCTAATTCAAAACATGCTGATCTCATCCCTTTAGCAGTTTCAAACACGTAAAAATCATCATATTCGATATGATCTAATTCTTTCCCTTTTTCTAGTAAATTATAGATTGTCTCCTCTAAATCAATATTTTCAAAATCATCACCAATTGTGTATGGTCTGACTATATTTATGGGTATGGGTCCAGTGTTAGCACTCCCTAACCTAGCTCTTGAATAATAGATTCCTAAATCAATTAACATCTTTTTAGCTAATTCCTTAATTTTCGCTTTAGGGCCACTTGATAATTTACCTCGATGGATAAACCATTGCTTCAGTAGATTTTCTCCACTTCCCGCCGATAAACAAGAAATCATTTTTTCTTGCCCTTCTTTTCCACCAACTTGATTAGAGGCTTTTACTGCTTCGTTTAAGTCGAAATGTCCGAGTGCACCAAGAGCATCCCGATTGTTACTTGCTAGAGCACTACTCATTAATTCTTTTAATCTATCAGGATTTAGTTGATCCTGAATTTGGTTCATTAAATTTGAAATTCTTTGGAAATCTGCTTTATTTTTCTCGATCATTTTTTTTAAAAGTTGATAATTAGGTTCAATGAGTTCATGGATTTCTTCTTCAAGCATATTCAACTTTTCCCCAGCTTTTCTAATATCGTCTGAATTAGGGTTTAATCCAAGTTTTCTTAAGAATTCTGTAGCATTTCTTAATTGTTCTGCATTTTCACACTCTTCTAGTGTTTTTTTAACGAGATCAGGAATAGCTTGGTTGATTTTTTGACTGCAATGTGGATTTGCACAACTATTCATTAATTGTTGAAGTTGATGTGTTAATGATTTCAAAGCTTCAAATTTAATATTTTGGTTTAAAGCATCGTTTACCTCGGATTCTAAAGCTTGATTAAAAAGAGAATTCCAAGCTTTATTCGTAAACGGATTTTTTGCTAGTGTTTCTAAGGAAAGGTTAACCGGTGAGTTACCTTGTTGTTCTTGAAATTTATTTAGAAGCTTTGATCTAATATCAGTTCCAAAATACTGATCTAAGGAATTAGCGAGATTAAAATTGTGTTCAAAAGACCCATTTTTTAATGAATTATTAAGAATTTCATTTAAGTCAACTTGAGGAGAATTTCCTAATGTCTTAGCAGCATTAAATAATTGATCTAAATTTTCTATTTGATTTTGAAGTTGATTTTTCATATTCTCCAATTGATTTTTTATATTAACTTCTTTTGAAGCACTATCCATGAATTTCATTGTTTGCAATAGGTCGTCAAGTTTTCCTGAATTAAGTAATTTGTTCAAGTCATCAGTCACATCTTCCCCTTTTAATGCCTTACTCGTGATTTTTTCCCATTCTCGCAAAGAATTTTGTTGGATTAGATCTTCTAATCCTAAATTTACTGCTGCTTCTATGTCTTCTGGATCTAAGGAGTTAATCTTTTGATTTAACCGTTTCCGCGCTTCTTCAATAAGTTTTTCTAAGGAGGAAATTTCTTCCTTATATATCTCAGAATCATCATTCAGAAATTGAAGTGCTGATTTATAAGGTTCTTCTTCCCTATTTTGATTTAATTCATTCATAAAATCTTCTAGTTCTTGAATAGCGTCTGAATCAATTGAACTAGACAATTCAATCTCGTCTATCATCTCTTGAATTTGATCTAATTCTGATTGAATATCTTGATCCAATTTTTCTTGATTTTTCTTTTCTCTTGATTCTAGATCACTATCAAAGAAGGAATCAATCATGTTCTTTTTGTAATTAGGAAATAAAATCTCAAACGCTAGATCTTTTGCTAACTCTTGGTTATCTGGAAATGATGTGACCATGCTGATTTCAATATAATCATTTGGTGTAATAATCCCATTTCGATAATACCGCGATAGAATTAATTTTGGAATAGAAAGAACTTGGCGTGAAGATGGTATTTGGACTATATCTGGATGTTTTCTCATTTTTCTAATGAAATCAACGGCAAATTCACAAGGATTTTCAGGGAAGACACCCATTAAAAGTTACCTCCTATGCACCTAAGGTTTTATGTATGATATTTTCAATGATATTCTCAGCTTTAACACCTGGTTTCGGTTTAATGCTCCCTAAAAGTACATTTCTGCTAATATCAGAAAGGTATTCGTAAATACTTTTTTTCTCTTTAATTTCACCACTTTTTTCTAAAGAGCGTTTCCTAGCTAATAATTTTGTCATGGCAATACCTGCTCTAATGGAAGCGGGAATCTCGATATCAATTTTATTTCTTCGAGTTTCATTAATGATTGAATAAATTAGTTCTAATTCAGATTCTTCTACGGTAAAATGCTCCGGTAAGTTAATTCTAATTATATCCAATTCAGTTGCTTTTTCAGGATATGTCAATTTGATCCAAACCTTAATCCTATCTTTTAAAGCTTCTGAAAGTCTATGAGTTCCGGAAAGTTCTTCAGGATTCATAGCAGAGATAAAAAAGAAATCCTCATCAGCTTTAATCCTTCCTAAATGAGGTATTCCTATCGAAGATTCTTCTAATGGCTCCAAAAGCGTATTTTGAGAATATTCTGTTGCTCTATTAATTTCATTGGCTAAAAAAGTACCTCCTTCTAGCATCGCACTTAATAAGGGTCCTGAATTAAATGCTTCTAAAGTAAAACCTTTCTTTAATGTAATTGCTGGATCAAAGCTCCCGATAAAATGTGATGGTTTAATGGACTCATCCATAGTCAACCAATAAAATGATTTATTTTTATTTTCTTTTGCTCTCAGACTTGCAAAATATCTACATAGGATTGTTTTTCCCACTCCTGGAGGGCCAACTAAGGCAGGAAATAGTCCTGTTGACTCAGCATCTCGCAATAATTCCAAAGCTTTTCCATATTGACCTGTAAGGACAATATCGATATTTTCTTCAGTAATATCTTTAATGAGATGTTTATTGAATAATTCTTCAAATCTCTCTTTACTTGACATTTTTCAAACCTCATTTAGAATTTATGTTTCTATGAAATAATACTATTAATAATAAAAATTTGATAATTTAAAACTTTAAACTTAATAAAATAAAGGTACTATATCTTATTAAGAAAGGATGCTGATGATAAACCCTTATTTTAAAGCAAAAGATTTTGTATTATTCCATGGAGATGCTATTGAAATCTTAAATCAATTTGATGATGAATATTTTGATTTGATCTTCGCAGATCCTCCCTATTTTCTGTCTAACGATGGTATCACCTGCCAGTCAGGAAAGATGGTGTCAGTGAATAAGGGAAAATGGGATAAATCACAAGGTTTTGAAGAAGATGTGAAATTCATTGATAATTGGTTGAAAGCTTGTAAAAGGGTTTTAAAAAAAGATGGAAGCATTTGGATCTCAGGAACTTTACATATAATTTACAAGATCGGTTATTTACTGGAGCAAAATGGCTATGAGATTATAAATGATGTTATATGGTATAAACCTAATGCTCCTCCAAATCTATCATGTAAGTATTTTACACATAGTCATGAAATCGTTTTATGGGCAAGAAAATCAAATGATTCAAATCATACGTTCAATTATAAGAAAATGAAAATGTGGAATAATCCTAAAGATAAATTAAAGAACACAAATAAGCAGATGAGGAGTGTTTGGGCAATCCCATTGCTCTCAAAATCTGAAAAAGAACATGGAAAACATCCTACCCAGAAACCCTTGGAATTATTAAATCGAATTATATCAGCATCATCAAATGAAAATGATCTAGTTTTAGATCCTTTTGTTGGATCAGGATCAACTGGCATAGTCTGTAAAGCTCTCGGAAGAAGATTTATAGGAATTGATAATAATAAAGATTATCTTGATTTAGCTATCAAAAGATTTAATGATAAGAAAACTGCATCAATACTATTTTCTGCACGTTCTGAGTGAATTTTGATATAATACTCAAAATTTTTATAAGCAGTAATACTATAATTTCGTTAACCTATTTATCACTCTCAAATAAAAACTACTCCGTGATTTACCATGCAGTTAGAGGCAATTACCTTTTCCGATTATGAAGAACGTATTGAAAAAATGAGAATTAAAATTATCAATCAACCACATGAAATCTGTGTGGAAAGAGCGAAACTATTTACTGAATCTTATCAAAAAACGAGGGGAGAACCATCCTCCTTGAGATTTGCGAAAGCAATGAGTTATTTCTTGAAAAACATGTCAATTAAGATATGGGATGATGAATTTCTTGTCGGTACTCGAACAACTAAGTTAGTTGGAACACCATTATATCCCGAAGTGAGAATAGACACGCTTGAATTGGATCTTGAGCTATATAATACTCGTGAAGTCCAAAGTTTCATACTTTCAGAGGATGATAAAAAATTATTGAGAGATGTGATTATCCCATACTGGAAAAATGAGGAAGAGACTGTAAAATCAAGATTTAATTCTTATTTAAGTCCTGAATTAACTGAACTCATGCTCAATCTACTATATGTTGTCGATACTCATATTACGAATGGAGTAGGTCATTTCTTTCCAGGACATCCAAATGTATTGGAAGGAGGATTTGATGGTTTACTTTCAAAAACAAAACAAAAAATGGAAGATTTCAAGGATGATAAAGATAAATTAGCATTTCTAAACACGGTTATTATTATCTTAGAGGGAGTTAAACATTATATCTTAAGGTTTTCAGATCTAGCTAAAAAAATGGCATTAGAAGAATCGAATACAAAAAGAAGGGCAGAACTCTCTGAGATCTCAGAAATTTGCCGTAATATATCAAGTAAGCCCCCAAAAAACTTTAAAGAAGCTCTTCAATTGATATTATTCTCCCATATTATTGCAGGACTAGAAGATGGAGGGTTTGCTATAAGTTTAGGAAGATTGGATCAAGTATTGTATCCCTACTATCTTAATGACATCAGTAAAGGGATTATGAAACGAGAAGAGGCTAAATTTTTCATAGAATGTTTTTATCTTAAATTAATCACGTTATGGAATTATGTCTTACATAAAGGCATTATTGCTGCTGAAGGACCCCCAATTGCCTCTAATTTAACTATTGGGGGAATTGACGCATATGGGAATGATTTGACCAACGAGTTATCTTACATCTTCTTAGAAGCATATCAAAAACTGAAAACCGTACAACCAACTTTCTCCGTGCGAGTGAGTCTAAACACTCCTAATGAATTGATTGTAAAAACTGGTGAAGCTATAAAGGAAGGCGCTAGCATTGCCTTATTTAATGACGAAGTCATGATTCCTGGATTACAAGCTCTTGGATATTCTTTAGAGGATGCCCGAGAATATGCACCTATTGGTTGCGTGGAACCTTCGCATCCTTGTAAGACATTTGGGTGTACAAATGCAACTGAATTAAATATAGTGAAATGTTTAGAACTCACCTTGAACAATGGAGCCGACATGTTCACCAGAAAAAAGTATGGGATCGAAAATTCTAAACCAATAACGTCTTATGAAGATTTGTGGAATGAATTTATTTTACAACTCAAACATTTCATAAATCCCCTGGTTGAAACTATGAATTACCTCGATCAAGCAATAGCAGAATTAAATCCACAACCCTTTTTATCTGCAACAATAGATGATTGTGTGGAGCGTGGATTAGATATAACGAGAGGAGGTGCTTATTACGACTTTACCACCACCCAATTAATTGGATTAGCTACGGTGGGAGATAGTCTTGCGGTTATAAAAAAGATGGTTTTCGAGGAAAAACTCCTTTCCTATGAAGAGATGGTGAACATGCTTATAAAGAACTATCGAGGAACATATCAAGGAAAGAAGGGAGAAACGTGGCGAGAAACATTTATCAATAAAGTACCTAAATTTGGTAATGATGATGATTATGTTGATTCTATCGTGAGAGATGTAGTACGTGCTTTTTGTGAGGAACTAATAAAACATAAAAATTTCCGGGGGGGTCTCTACAATCCTGGTTTTTATACCACATCATTTCATATTGCTTTTGGTGTATTTACCGCAGCCTCAGCAGATGGTAGAAAATCCAGGGATGTTTTATCCAATGGAGTTGGTCCAACAAATGGTAGAGATAAAAATGGACCAACAGCCATATTAAATTCCGTGATGAAGCTAAACAACGAGCTAATGACGAATGGAAATTCCGTGATTTTATCTTTTCATCCAAATTCGTTAAACACTAATACTTTTTTGCCATTAATTAGAACCTATTTCAAAAAAGAGGGAGGATATCACGTTCAATTTAACGTCGTTGGTAAAGAAATCCTGTGCGATGCTCAAAAGACTCCTGATCAATATCGTGGTTTAGTCGTGAGAATTGCGGGGTATTCTGTATTATTTACTGAATTATCAAAAACAGCTCAAGATGATATCATCGCTCGAACGCAATATTAAATGATTTTAGTTATATTAAAACATAAAAATTATTAGGCACTAACTTTTTTATTTCCTAGTATTTGAATCATAAAAATGGGCCTGTAGACTAGTCGCAGATCGCAAATAATGTTGTCTCAACATGTTGGTAAATTGGTTCGCAATCAAGAGGCCGCGGGTTCAATAAGTTTAATCAATTCGGTTATGCTGGATACTCCCGCCAGGTCCACCAACAATTCTTTTTAAATTTTTAAAAATGTTTTATTATTGTATCTGATAAGTCTATATTGAATGATAATGTCCAAGAAAAAATTATACATCCTTATTCCAGCATACAATGAGGAAAAGTCAATCACTTCTGTTATTAGTAGTATTCCAATGTATTCAAACGTGCAGAAATTTGTCATTGTCATTGATGATGGAAGCACCGATAATACGATCGTGAAAGCAAAAAACGCTGGAGCAACTGTTTTAGCTAATAAGCAAAATTTAGGATTAGGAGCTACTTTCAAGAAAGGTTTAAAGAATGCTATTAAAAATAATGCAGATATTATCGTGATATTAGATGGTGATGGTCAATATAAATCGACTCATTTATCAGAACTCGTATTCCCCTTGATAAATAATAACGTGGATATGATCATTGGTAATAGATATTATTATGGTTATCGTTCAAGCATCCTAAAAGAAGTAGTAAATAAAGTTATATCAATATTTATAAGCCGAATATTATTAGGATCTGAAATATTATATGACGTTCAATCCTCGTACAGAGGGTTTAATAGAAAATTAGCATTATTTTTATTAAAGGAATTGAAAGGTAGTTACAATTATTCTCAAGAGATGTTCATGCTTGCTTACATCAATAAATTCAAAATTAAACAAGTACCAGTTGAATGCTTTAAAAGATTGAATGGATCATCGAGATTAATAAGAAATCCATTTATCCATATCTTTAAAATAATCAAAATCAGTTTAATTACCTATTTTCAACAAAAATATATGAAGGAATTTTAATTAGAGGGTTCTTCAGACATTTGGCCCGATGGATCTACCCCTAATTGTTGTATCATGACTTTCTTTAATTCTGTAATGTTTTTTGGTAATCCAAACATTTCGGAGTATTTGTCAGTTGTAGTCAATTCAAAAGATCTCCCCTTCTTGACCGCATTAATAAATTCATTATCAATTAAGTACTTAATGTGTTCATAAGCTCCGCTTCCCCGTATCTTTATAACGACTGATTTTAAGATGGGCTGTTTTAATGCGATTATTGTTAATGTTCGTAAGTAACGCTCAGCAATTGCTCCCCCCTTTACAAATTTAGCAATACTTTCCGTGTATTCTGGTCTAAGTTGCATTTGATATCGTTCTCCTACTTGAGCAATAATTAGTGCAGTAATACGCTCTAGATATTCCATGGCTAATTCATTAACTAAAGTTTCCGTCAATTTTTTAGGGATTTCTAACTTCGTAGCTAATTCTTCAATATCTAATGGACGACCAGCGGCATAGAGAGCACCTTCAATTAAATTCTTTTGAATATCCCTAATTTCCAATTCTTTTTCTTTTTCTATTAATTTTGTATCACTATCGTTCTCAGGAATCATCGAGTCAGGCTCTTCAACTTTCTCGATAACGGGTAATGCTTCCTCGCCGTTTAACTTATCAACATCTTCTTTAATTTCTTCACTATCTTCATTAGTATTGTCTGTTTCTTTTTCCTCTCTCTCTTCAGGAATTATTTGTTCCTCTTCTTCCAGATTTCTTTCTTCTTCAGAATCGTTCATGAACATTAACTCAGTTTTCTTATTCGTTATTTCTTTAAGCCAATTGCAAAATCTTCAAAATCTTCATTTTGTGATAAAGTTAATTTATTGCCTGTTGATAGGAACATTAAAGCCAAAAAAAGTCTGACAAATGCAAATCTTCGGCCAATCTCGCTCTCTTCCTCATCAATAATAATCTTCGCGATCTCATAAAAAGAAGTTTCTTTTTGGTCAAATTCTACTTTCGCCTTTATTCTATTAAACCAAGATTCATGTAATTCTTCTACAGAATGTTCCCTTCCAGTTATATGTTTCAGGAGTTCCTTGGGTAATTGAGCTTTTGAACGTACCAAGAGCTTGTTTTGTTTTAATTCTTCACGACGCATGCGTCTCCTTTTTAACTTCTCTTTATTTTGCATGGTCTCAATGATGGCAGATCTCATTGCATCAAACAATTCCTCCTTTGTAGAAATTAACATTTTTGGCTGAATGGGTTGGGGTAATGTCTTAGGTATGGATCTTCCATGTTTTTCACGGAATAATTCAAGCTCTTCTTTCTTTTGTATATCCTCTTCTTCTCTTATTATACTTGATATTTTATAATGATGTAAAAGCGCAGAAGTTTTTAGCGCAATCCCAGATATCTTGTAATTAATCAGATCTTCTGATAACATGTTACTAAAAAATTTATCTACTAATGCTGATAAATCATAAAACGCAACGTTAGAGTCTTTCGCTAACTCAGGATCCAGAAGGCTTGAAAAGGGCGGTTTTTGCCAAAATTTTAGTTCTAATTTATCCTTTTGAGATAAAGCGGGATCATATTCCTCACCAGCAATCAATTCTTCTTCCAATTCTTCATCAGGAATCGCATCATGAGTTCTGTCAACAAACTCGGGGTGATTCGCTATTGGTTCCAAGATCTTAATAAGATCAGCTTTCTTCGATTTCGTGGGTATCTTTATGTTATTTTTAGTAGCAAATTCTCTCAGTTGCTTAACATTCCATTCACTAAAATTATAAATCGTTTTAGTTTCTTCTGGTTCTGGGATTTATGAACACCTTTATTAATTGAAAATATTATGATTAATACTAGCTTTTATATCAATCAATTAAATTATCAAATTTTAAACTTTTTGCCTATGAGCATTAAATTAGTAAAGTTTTCTAAAATTATAGATTAAAATCACCAAAAATCTATTTCGTACAAATATCAATTCGAAATCAAATGTTCTTTTTAATATCTGCAAGATTTCAATTTAAACTTTAACTATTTTTGACAAAAAATCACAGATCTGCCACTAATTTAATCTTTAAAAATTAATGGTGATGTTCAGAATTAAATTCAAAATATAGATAATTTCTAATTTAATATTAGAACACGGCTCGTTAATGATTAAACCCATACTTGATAGTTTTAAAAATGCTGAAATGAAAACTATCTTAACAAATTAAGATCATAAAAAGGAATAATTTGACAATGAAAAATCGATGTCCAAGATGTAGGGGATCTAAAATTTTAGATTATAATTTTTATATTAGATGTATAGATTGTAATTTAGATTTTAATAAGAGGGACGTAAATAATTTCGATGAGGAAGATGTTCTGGCACTATCAGAAAAACAAGGAATCTTTAGGGTGTTGCAGGAACAATTCAATGAAAAATGAACATGTTTTATTTTCCACGACCCTTGTTCATTTTACTTTTGGGTCGTGGTTTTCATTTTCTTTATTTTCTGAGTCCCATCGATTAGGTTAATTAGAAGTAGATAATCGTTAATATTCAAATCTTCAAATAGCAAATCAATATGCTGTACAAAATTACTAATTATACATTTATGTAATTTTATTTTGATGAATAATCCCTCATCAAATCGATTAACACCTTCTTGTCCCGAGATCTTATAAGCACCTTCGATTTCATAAATAAATCCATAATTGAAAAAACTGAAAATTCTTTTCAATTTTATTAAATCTTTCTTTTTGATATTTGGTATGATAAAATAAATAGAATCTCTAAATCCTGCATTTTTTACAGAGATATATGGTATTATCAACGCCCTACCAATTAAATCTTTGATTATTTCGATTGTTTTTATCTTTTTAGTCAATAAAAAGGATTTTATGTCAATGGGTTCCAAATCATAGATTTTTAAAAGAGTTCTATATTCTTTAGAGTCTATACTATAAAAATGAGAACTATTATTGTTATAGAGATCATAATTATGTATCCTATGATCGGAATTTAAATCTTGGTCCGAAAGAACTTTCTTGATATGGCGTTTAAAGAAATCTTCATTATAATCCCATCCGCTATCTGTGATATTTGCTTGAAAATCAAATAAAAAACTCACTGTTTTTACTTGAAAGCTACAAAATTCTTGAATCTCCTCCATTTCAGCTATTTCCAAATAAATATCATTACATGACTCTAAATTTTGGAGATAGCTTAATAGGAAATGAGGGTTATTCTCAATACTACTTGAATATTTTAACCTGAGAAATGATTTGTTAAATTTTACTATGAGCTTTTCCATGTTCAAATTTGAGTTTTTGAAATATATAAAATTTAGAGTTAATTTAAAGGAGTGGAAAATTGGAATAAAATAGAGATGATTAACATAGTTCGAAAAGAATTCCTTATTTTTAGTGGCTTTATACTCGGAATCATCAGGTAAGAATTCTATTCAGATCTTTATGAAAATTCATTAATTCCTCAAATGATTTTAAATCTATTTTATTACTTTTTTTTTGATTTTTACTATTTACAAAATTCGTTATTTTTGAAAAATCATCAATTTCAGAAAACAAATATCCGTCAATTTGATAATTATTTCTCAAAGATCTTTTATTTATTTCTCCTAAAGTCTTCTGTACATATAAAAAGTATTGTTTAAACAAATCAGGAGTATAAAAAAATTGCTCTTTTTCAAAGTCATAGAAACTTTTACTAGTAAATGCGATTGTCATGCCAGTCCATATGTAAAATCTCGCTTTAATCAAGCTATCGTGAAAAAGTGTATAAAAATATGAAAGAAGTGCTTTCTTTTCTTTATTACTTAGATAAGGTACTGAAAGTTCAACCAAGAGATATTTCTTTTCATTATAAAAGTCCTTAGTTTCAAGGATTATAGTTCTTGGAAAAAAAAATTTAAATTCTCCTAATTTCAATCGCGTTTCTTTTGACTCGATTAAATTAATTTCCAAAAATTGATGAACATATTTATCAGCAGTAATAGTATTTATAACAATTGGTTTTATTAGTTGAGGTTTATAAGATAAGTATTTTCTAATTTTCTCGTCTACCAAGTTTCCAGTCACTCTATATAGTTTAAATTTTTCATAATCTGCTTTGAGTTTCTTCTCTTTAGATTCAAAAAGTGATTCTAATATTTCTTCTTTTAAAATAACACTTTTAATAGCGTTTAGATCAAATATTTTCAGATTATAAAAAGAATTAAATAATTTTGTAAACTTAATGAAATCATTTTTAGATTGTAAATATATTTCTTTTGCCCTAAAAAAAAAGGGGATTAATTCTTGAATAACATTTCTTTCAATATACTTTAGTTTTAGTATTTTTTTTTCAAATAAATCAAACTCATTAATTTTTTTTTTGAATTCCTCTTTAAATTTCGAAAAAGAGCGTATCTCCACATTCCTTTTGATAAACGATTCAACAATTTCAATTGCTTTATTATAATTCTCGATTTTTTTCTTGATGTAAAAAAAACCATCTTTTCTATTCTTTTCTATGATTTGGAACAATCTATTTTTTAAATTTGTAGATGAATGGAATAATTGCAAAGTTTCTTTCAGTTCTTTAATTATTGCTCGTTGAGTAATTATATCATTTAGTAGATCTGATTTGAGCGCTCTTAGTGTTTTAGCTCTTTTTTCGAAACCAAAACTAAAATAAGAAAAGGATCTTAATCGATCAAAAATTAAAAAATCAAGAAGTTCCAATTTCCTTTCTGTTAATACATTACCATAATTAGTCTCAAATTTTATTTCATAATCTTTTTTGTATTTTTGAGCCTTTACATCAATAAATTTTCGATTGCGAATTGAATCTCTAAAATAGTTCAGGTTTATAAGGTGTTCCCCATGACAGATGTCTAAACAACTGAAATCAGTAATATAATTCGTACTCTTTAATTTTTGGAGTAATGTTAAAAAATCACTTAGATAATATTTTGGTAAAACCATATAACCATAAATACTTAAACCAAATCCATCATAGTAATATTTTGGAGTATTAAAAAATGGTAATCCTTTGAGTGATTCAATTATTTTTTCTTTGTTTAATGAGTGGTTAAACTCCATAAATAATGAAATTACAAGCAAATTGATGGCCTTATATTCTAATTGGTATGATGGAGCAATCATACTATGATGATGAATCCAATTTAATTGTTTTTCGAATTTTCTTAGTGAAAGGGATGTGATTAAAAGCTTTTTTTCTTTAAAATCTTGGAATAATTCCTTAAAAATATGGATGTTCTCAAATATCTGCTGATTATAAAAAATGAATATCAAGCATCTTAATGTTTCAACCATCTCTTCATTGCTTTCTGGTTTGAACTCAAATTCAAGAATTTTATAGAGAAAGATATTAATTATACGGGAATGATTTTCAAATTTTGTTTTTTGTAAATAATTAAAAAAGAATTTCACAATATTCAATGAATCATCTAATTGAGACATCTGAAAAAACTTCTCTAATCGATCGTAAGAGATTAAATAATTGAATCCTGTCACTATAGAATGATATTGCTTAAGATTACCCCTTATTAACTTTCTCCAATCATGTTGATTTTTAAAGTGTGATAAATAAGTTATAATAATTTGATTTATAATGAGCTGTATGGATTCACTCTTTTCGATTTCTCTTGGAATAAATAGGTTAAATAATTCTCTTAATAATATGAATGGAACGAATTTTCTGTACTCTTTATCGAGAATAATTTTTACTTTTCCATCTTCAATTTTTCGATTCACCCCTATGCTAAAGGTTTCATTAAGATCAGATTTTCTAATTTCATCAAAATAAATTCAATTTTGTTATATTTTGGGTGCAACTCGATAAGATTTTTTAACTCTTCTAATATTAATTCAATTTTTTTATTGAATTCCTCACTATTATGGATAAAGTCCCCCAAAATCTCGAATTTTTTTAAATCTATCATCTCAATATCTCCTTTTTTCACAAAAAAGAAATCTTAAATTTGAATTTCCTTAATTATTAACCGATTTATCAAGTAAAACCCTTAAGATTCCTTGTTTTTCGGATATTGCTAAAATATTTTCCTCATCAAACTTATCAAAATCACTTTTATCAAAGTCTAGACCACAATAAACACAACTTATCACCTTATTATAATCCATAATTTCACCCCTCATACACCTAGGACACCTATAATTCTTTTCATTCAATAAAACTACCTTTATTGCATTAATTCCTTGAATTTAAAGGAATCTTTTTGATCTATTTCCTTTGATTTTATAATTCCTAATTATTTTCAATTATTTTTAAAGAAAAAGAAGAAAATAAAAATATTTCTGTACAATTGAGCTTGTTGAAATGTGAGATTCTCACAAAATTTTTTAACTATTTAATATTTATTTAGCATAATTTTCTGTTTTAAGCAAAATAAATCTTAGTAGACCTCGGGAGAGTGGCTTAGCCTGGTATAGCGCACGGCTGATAACCGTGAGGTCGGGGGTTCGAAGCCCCCCTTTCCCATTTATTACTTTATACCACTCTTCATGACAAAAAAATAAAATCCATTTATCTATTATTAGATATTATAAAGTTCAATCAACCAATTAATCCAGAAAAATGAAAGTTGTAATATTTTCAGGGACGCCCGGCACAGGAAAGACCGTAATCACGAGGAAAGTATCGGAAAAAATTGGTGCTAAAGTAATTTCATTAAGTGAATTTGCCGTGAAGAATAATTTAATTCTCTCGTTTGATTCTAAGAGAGATACCTATGTGATTGATGAGGATAAAATTGTTCCTGAAATCATAAATTTAATCGAAAAGAGTAGAACTCAGGATATATCAAATCTTATTATTGAAGGGCACCTTACTGACATTATCCCTGAGGAATACATTGATTTAGTTATTGTACTCAGGTGTGAACCGGATGTTCTTTATAAGAGATTAACATTGAGAGGATATTCTAAGGAGAAAGTTATTGAGAATGTACAATCTGAAATTTTAGGAAGTTGTGCTAACTTCTTTGTTGAAAAAGAGATGAAAAAACCCCTCTTGGAAATTGATACATCTTTTCATAAAATTGATGATTTGGCAAATATTATTGTTGACATAATTTCGCGGGAAAAGAATATTAAAAAATATGCATTAGGTAAAATTGACTGGTTAGAAAAGCTTTCTGCAGAAAATCGCCTTGATGATTATTTTGATATGTGATTCTCTGCGATAAAGTGATGTGGATAAAGATGAAGTTTGAAATTCAAGATGTAGACGCATTAGGAAGAATAGGAACCATTGAAGTAAATAATAAACACATGATAACTCCTAATTTATTTCCAGTAATCCATCCTTTTGATAATGTAATCAGCGCTTCTGGATTAAAAGAGTTGGGGGGTCAGTGTTTGTTCACGAACGCATACATCATATATAAATCTAAAGAAAAAAGAGAGGAAGTATTAAAAAAAGGAATTCATGATTTTCTTGATTATGATGGGATCATTGCAACAGATAGCGGAGCTTTTCAACAATACATGTATAACGAGAACAAGATTGAGATTAGTCCAGAGGAGATTGAAAATTTCCAAGAAAGAATTGAATCAGATTTTCCCGTGATTTTAGATCTCCCAGTTCAATTGGAAGATACATTTGAAGTAGCTGAAGCAAAAGTTTTAAGGACGATAGAAAGAGCGAAAGAAAACATCTCAAGAAGAGAAAACCAAAACTGTTCTTGGATTGGTCCAATTCACGGAGGAAAATTCCCTAATTTGCTAAAAAAAAGCAGCATTGAAATGAGTAAATTAGATTTTGGTATATATGCTATTGGAGGATTAGTTAAAGCATTTTTACAATACCAATTTGAGTTGACTCTTGACATGCTAATAACAGTAAAAAAAAACATCATTCCTAATAAGCCCTTGCACATGTTCGGTTTAGGATTGCCGCAATTCTTCTCATTAGCAGTGGCGTGCGGGTGTGATCTAATGGATTCTGCAGCCTATATCTTATTTGCTAAAGAAAATCGCTACTTTACGCTTTCCACGGGTACTAAAAAATTAGAGGAGTTGCAGGAATTTCCATGTCATTGCCCGATTTGCACTAAATACACCCCTAGTGAAGTAAAAAAGTTCGAACCTGAATTGAAAGTAGAATTGTTAGCAAAACATAATCTCTATCTTTCTTTTTCAGAATTAAGAACAATAAGACAAGCAATAAGGGATGGCGATCTATGGGAACTAGTCGAAACCAGAATAAGAAATCATCCAAATTTGGTAAATGCGTATAGATTAATTAAAAATCACTCCGATTTCTTTGAACAACATGAGAAAGTATATAAGAATCACGGAAGGCTTTATTCTTCTGTTGAAAGTGTAAATAGACCACTATTTCGGCGTTATCTTAATAAATTGGAAACAAATTATCGAGTCCCAAAAGAAGTAAAATTTTTAATAATTTTTCCTGAATTGGATGTAAAAGGGACTTATTCACCAGAAATCCAAAAATGGTTAGGAATCATAAACAAAAACGCAAATCGAGAGAAAATTCACATCATATTAGCATCTTCGTATTATGGGGTAATACCGAATGAATTAATGGAGAGTTTTCCTCTTGGTCAACATGAGGGTAGAATGGAAATCATAGATCAAGGTTATATTTCTAATGCATTATACAACACAAAATTCTTTTTTGAGAAAAATCACTCTAATTATGATAAGATAGCGATATTAATCCCTGAAGAATATCTAAACGAGTTGAATGAACCTACGAAAATCTCAAAAACTAACGTAATTTTCGCTATTAAAGATTATTTGACTAGTAATTTTAAGGAAAAAGTATCTACTTTTCATAATATTGAATCCACATTAGCATATTTCAATAATGGTTTAAAAGAATGACAATTCTAGAGAAAATAATTGCTTTTGGGCATCCCAATGTCTCTTGTATTCATAATTCAACCATTGAAATCACGAAAGAAAATTATTTAACTATTAAAGGAACCTGCGTCTTGGGTATCAATTCATCAAAAGCATGTTTCGATTTAGATTCAAAATTAAAACACGAAATCTGGAATGGAGCAAAAATAGAAGTTGTAATTCAAGTAGAAGAATTTTATGATAATTTTTATGGTTTTGGTAACAAATTATTATCTCTTTTGCATAAGTCAGATATAGTTTTCCGTAAAAGTGATTTTATTTGTGATCGAACCGTGTTAATTAACTGTTCTAAATCATCAAGCGATTTAAATAGAGATTTAGTTAATAGTCTTACTTCTCCTAATAAAGAAATAAAATTAACGTTTAAAACTACGACATGATGAAAAAAAAGATCCAATTTATTAAGGTTGAAAAGGAAAAAGGAGAAGATCTAAAAATAGCTCTAATTAAACAATTTAAAAAGCAGAGAATTATTAATCCAGATTACCAAATTGAATATGATGGTAATTTTATTCTCTTTCCAATAAAAACCCTCACTGAAAAACAATTTTCTGAATTAAAATATACGATTAAAGAACAATTTTCAATAGAAATCATAAACAAGAAAGGTACATCTAAAGGAAAGAAAGAGAGAACTTCTCTGGAAGATTTATTGGTAGAAAAATTACCAAGTGATGTATTAGACATAATTCCAAAATCTTACGATGTTATTGGTAAAATTGCGATTGTTGAGTTTGATCGCTTTACAGAATTAAATCAAAAAACGAGCATTAAATATAAGAATCAAGTAGCTAGTGCTATCATGCTGCTCCATAAGGGATTAAAATCGGTTTATGAAAAAAAAAGTGAAATTAAAGGAGTATATCGGCTGAGAGAATTCTCGATTTTAAAAGGACCCGACAATCCTGAGACAATTCATAAAGAAAACAAATGCTTGTTTAAACTTAACATAAAAAGCACATATTTTTCTCCCCGATTGGTGTATGAAAGAAACAGAATAGCTACAAGTCAATTTACTGAAAATGAGAACATTATTGATATGTTTGCAGGAGTAGGCCCTTTTTCAATACAAATCGCTAAAAATCACCCGGTGAATATACATTCTTTTGATATAAATCCAGCAGCATGTATATATTTAGAGGAAAACATAAGAAATAATAATGTAACTGATAAAGTAACGGCTTATAATTTAGATGTCAAGAATTTAATAGATAAAGAAAGCATGTTAGGTGAGACTTTAAGAAATAGTGTAGATCGCGTTATTATGAATTTGCCAGAAAAAGCGGTCAATTATATTGATGTTGCTTGTTTTCTTCTTAAAGAATCAGGAGGTATTCTTCATTATTATCTTTTTAATGAAAAAACTTCTGCTATTGAACACGCTATCCAAGAATTAGAATGGAAGTTGGATGAGGAAAATTATCATATCGTAAAAATCATATCTTCAAGAAAGGTTAAAGCATATTCACCAAGGATTGATCTATTATCTTTAGATTTATATATAAAATCAAATAAATGATTTCTGAAACTTTCTTTATTAAATAAATTAAGATGAGAATGGACCTGGCAGGATTTGAACCTGCGATCTTCGGATTAGAAGTCCGACGCCATATCCATGCTTGGCTACAGATCCTCACACAAATAGAATCTCGGATTATCTATAAACTTTTTTAAAATACTTTAATTCTCAATGATAAATTAATAAATCATTAATACATTTTTTTTAAAAATTTAAACTAATATAATTATATAATAATCTCAAATGATAACATGTAAATTTCTTCTCTCAGCATGAAGTATAATCTAATAAAGAAAACATTTGTACATCAAAATATTCCTTACTCATTTAATTGGAATAGAGCGCATTATTTTCAGAAAATAAATCAAATCAATTCAGATAAGGAGGATTTTGAAAGATTAAAAACACATTTCGAAGAAGTTTATGAAGGAAACATACCAAATGACTTGTTTAATTCAAGGAATATTCCAAGAATTTCTCAATTCAAATTAAGAGGGATCAAATCTACATATCTTGAATTCTTCAGAAAAAAGCTCATAAGAACAGGTAAAATAATAGAGCTGAATTCTCAATCAAAACTACCCATAATGACTCAAAAGGTATTCGAGACATTTGTTGGACGAAACAAGAAACCAGGACATAATCCTATATTAAAAAATATCTTAATTAAGGATCCTGATTCAATTGCCATAGAAGTCCCAATTTGGAAGGAAGATAATAACACGTGCCTTACAGGTCATATCGATCTAATCCAAATCGAAAGAAATACCTTAAAAGTAATAGATTACAAACCTGAAGGTAAATTTATAATATCGTTACCTCAAGTTTCAATGTATGGGCTGCTTTTAAAGAACATGTTAGGGATAAGTAACTTAAAATGCATATCGTTTAATAAAGATAAAGCTTGGGAGTATGAACCACAGATATTATTAACAGATATAAAAGTATTTTTAGATTCATATAATTTAAAAGAAAGAGAATGGGAACGCTTTATATAGATTATAGTTTTTTCTTAGTAATCTGAGTTGTCTTTTTTTCATCTTTTGGATTTATATAACCACGGAGTAAAAAATGACATAGAATTAAAGCAGCACATTCAACAATGATGCCTATAAAAGTAATCATTGTTCCATTCGTTCCTAAAAATCTTAAAAATAATGCTATTGCTAGACCAGATGATATTAGAATAACGATTAGGAAAGCTTTCAGAATTTGACCGATAGAATCTGTGATATATCCGAATTCTTTTTTTAACCAAGACATGACAAAATCTTTTCATTTTAATTTTAATACTCTATTTTAATAAACCATGATAATTTTAATAATTTTTTTTATTTTAAACATCCTTACCTTTTTTCTTGAATTTAAAATAGAGAACTTTATCTAAAATCTTACCAATTTTAATAGAAATTCTTTTCGCGATCTCAAATCTTTCCCCATCTACCATTGCTTTCATTTCTTCAAGAGAAGGATCATGCTTTAATCTTTCATTTAAGACATCTTTAATAATTTGAGATACATCCTCATTCATTTTTTCATCGATGGGAAGTTTAAAATTTGATTCTAATTTTTTTATTAAATCAATTGATTCTTTGTAAAATTCGAAGAATTTACTCAATGGATTTTGATCAGACTCACTATGAATTTTAATACTTTCTGATAATATTTTTGTATCTTTCTCTTGCCAATAAAATTGATTCGGGTTGATTCCAGGACGATTAACACCCATAAGTGCTGAAGTAATGCGACGTTCAATCCAATTAAAGGTACTTTCCTCCTGCTTTTCTCGAATGACCCTTCTCTTCTCTTGTTTTTCTTTTTCTACATTTTCAATGCCTTCTATAACTCTTGATTTCCCTTTTTCATTAAATTTTTCAAATCGTTTGACTAAATCATAAGCTATGCAATATGAAACGGGAGAGACGAGATCTGCTTTCAATGATAACGAGGCAACATCGCTAAAAATATTACTTGGCTGAGTTTTTAGCTCTGACATACTTTCTTTTAATGATCTATTTTGCAAGAGTGATAAAATAAATCCATTAACAAGAAAAACTTGATTTTTTGCATTCAATACGATAACTAACTCCTCTTGACGTTTCATCAATCGATTGATAATCAATTCCTCGAATTTAATATTCACCCATTCCTCAGATTCTAAAGTACCTTCAATTTTTGTTAACGCTAAAAGGAATAGACCTTTGTCATTAGTTACCTTGTCATATAACTCAATGATACGACAATATTGCCGGAGGATTTTAGATAAGATGTGTAAATAAATATCTTTAACAATATTATTTAAAAATTCATTAAAATTTAGAATTAAAATAATTTGTGAATAATTTGAAAGGTTAAGTTCATGAAAAAACACTTTATCTATAATCTGCTTTTTTCTTACGAATTCTCTTAAATCATTGATTGTAAAACCAAGTTTTTCTTCTAAGAGATTCCAAAATTTTTGAAGAGCGATCTCATCTCGATATATTAAATTAATTACATTAACGTCTGATAAATTATTAATTGAACCTATAATACTCTCAAGAAAAGGATACTTTAGATCACAAAGAAGTCTATTAGTTTGATAAAGCAAATTCTTTTCAGGATCATTCAAGAGAAGTAAATCTTGTTCTTGGATATTATAGCGAATCATGTTTATTTTTACCTTTTCGATAACCTCTTCATTGACATTAACGATTTTTAGTATATCATCAATACCTCTCATATTTAGAGAGAAAATGATCTCATCAAAATTTGATTCTTTTAGACTTTGAAGTAAATATATGAAATCATTAGGATTATTCCTAAGTTGCTTAAATAATTTAGATTTTAAGAATGAAAGAATTTTATTTTCAAAACTATCATAATCTATTTTTTGTGCCAAGCTTTTGTGAAACGTATTTACTAAATTTTCTTTTATCATATTTCCTTCAATAAAAATTTTTAAAGCATTAATAGACACGGGAAATTTCTCAGATTCATATTCCACTATTTTTCGTTTAATCATTCTTACGGGCATTGTTTGAACTTGAAGTTCTTTATATGACTTAAATTCATATTTTCGTTTAATTCTCGAAATTAGTCTATCTAATGTAGATAATTCAATGAAATTATCTTGTTTTTCTTCCATTTCTAATTTTTTTTCCAAATCACTCGAGAGATCTTTAAAAGCAGAACTTTCTTTTAATATCTCATATTTTATTTCATCAACTAATCCAATTAAATCTCCAATAAAGTCATAAAAATAAAAAGGAGGATAATTTGTGACAATATCTAATAGGAGTTGTTCTATTTCTGCATCAAGGTTTTTCTTTTGTCGCTCTTTTTCAATATCTGATAAATCTGAAATTCTTTCATTTATCAAGACATTCAAAAAGGAATTTTCTAACTTTATAATCTTATGAATCAGGTCGATCTCAAGATTGAAAGAATTTTTTAATAGGATTTCGAACTCTGATAGTAATAACTTCTTTTGTTGATCTTCATAATGACTCGCAGTTTCATAAGCAAATTTATTATATTGTTTTGTTTCAAGCACTCGAATACCCATATCATGATAAAGATGTATAGAGGCAGTAGCTAATAATAATGAATTAAAGGTGCCATCTTTTTGATTTAACTTCATTATCAAATTCTTGTCTTGTTCCCGTTTAAAATGTGAAAGTATCCTAGTCATCGTCTGAAAGTGCCTATAAGTACCTTCTATAGCGGTGGTTTTTCTCTTTATCCCACTTATTCTTCTATCAACCATGCTCTATAAACCTCTTTAAAATTATCTGAAATTTCGAATAAAGACTTATTCCCCCAATATTTGAAATTAAGGACATGATATAATTCTCTTTGAAACAACTCTCTTTCATTATCCGTAAGTATTTGATTTAATATTATAGATACTGGACGAGGAATCAATTTTGAAAAGTATTTTAAATTCACATCTTCAATATAATTATAAAAATTTTCTTGTTCAGTCAATTTAAGAAATTTTATTGGTATTAATTCCTCTTCGTTCATATTTAATATACTGAGTTCGGTTTCTATTTTTTTTCGGACATATATGGGAAATTCAGTAGCAATTCCTCTACAATATTCAAACTGTTTATAAAACTCTAGAAATAGACTGTGGTTCTGATCATTAGAAACATTAGCAATATATCGATCTAAGAATTTAATAAAGTAATCAATTTGTTGTTCACGTGATTCTCTTTCTTCTAAATAACTAATAAAGTCTGAGACAATTTCATTTAAGGTCCAAATTCGCTGTTCCTCTACCTTAAAAAAAAGTTTTGCGTAATCTATTATCCATTCTAATATATAATATTTCCAGGCTAGATTGATTCCACCTATACGTTTTTCTAGAAATCGATGGAACTTATTAGAAAATGTGACTGGATCGCTGATTTTATTTTTAGATTCTTCTTTTAAAAAACGATTAATAGTACTATAACGTAAAATATAGCTTAGTAGAAATTCTAATTCAGAGGAATACGTTTTAAGATTTTCAACATATTCCTTTATTGGGTCTAATACCTTCATTTGAATTTCTGCAAAAGAAATTATATCACTAATGTTCAATTGTGCTTTTTCAAAAAATGATGGAATACTTTGTTTTAAGATTTTTTTAAATTCTCTAACTAAAATTTCCTCATCATAATGAGATCCCTTAGTAAAATGGATGGTACATAGTTCAATTTGATTAAATAAAAACTCTTGAAATTTAATTAGAATATTATTTCCTATAGATTTGGCAGGTTCTTGCTCATGGGTAAATTTATCTTTTAAATGAGATATAAGATTTAAAATGAATGTCTTTAATCTCCTTCGAGCTAAATATTGAGGCAAACTCTCTCTTAATATCTTAAAGCTTGCTTTCACAATTTCTGAAAAGATAGATACTGAGGAATTTAAATCATTAGCTCGAAGTTTTTCGGAATTATGTATTGATTGCGTTATAGATTGGTTAGCAATTATAAATATTTCATCATAAATCTTTTCAGTTCTTCCAAATTCTTTATGGATAAAATCTCCGTATATTTTTAATAACTCTTGTAAATTACCTGATTCTCCAGAAAGTAGAAAGGTTTTAGAATTTTCTAAAAATTGGTTAAAAGATGACTCGAAAATCTTTAAATCTTTTTCAAATTCATCAATCACCCACTTTACGGTATGATTCTCGTTAACCTGTTCAATTCGTGCATTAATTCGATCTATAATAAAAGAAATTACACTTTCTTTAGATTCATCGATCGTTCCCGCATTAGCCAAATTTAATAAATTCGATCCAAATTGTAGTGTTTTTTCAACAATGTAGTTTGCACTAGGTTCAGAAATTCCATATTTTAAATGTTCTTTTGAAGCATGTTCATCAAGAGGATCACTTAGTTTTTGAAAAGAAGGATTTGAAAAAATAATTTCAATTGGTTTTTTATTCCAATTATAATTTACATCTGATTTAATTGAGGCGAACGTGTTTAACATTTCTTTTTCAGTGGGCAAAGATAAACTAACTCCAATAAGTTTTTTATTCCACTTATTTTCGAGTAAATCACCATATAATTTTTTACTAAATCTAGATGCAAAATTTCGTAGTACCAATGCTTTTTGGCTTTTATTTATGCCGGGATGATCTGTGAATTCTTCTACCTCAAAAAATAATTTGCTTACATTATTAACCGAATCTCGAGATTTGTGAGTGTTTAAATATCCAGTTTCTGGTTTCAGTGCAAGAAGCAGGCTTTCACAATCTTTAAACTTACCAGGAATCAATAACATTGATTTTGGGAAGATTTTTAGCGATGATTCTTTTTCATCATAATTATATAATTCAAATTCAATACTAAATAGTTCCGAACCTGTAAAATCTCTCAAAATTGCATTATACATTCTTAAATATGCGATGATCTCTTGAGATAATTGATTCATTTTACTTCTAGTTAATTTACCCGGCCCGATAACATCTCCAACAACAATATCATCTGGAGAGGAATAACCAAATATTAGAGAAAATTGATAATTAATTGATTCTCGTGTGGTAATCATTATTAAATCCTTCTTATTACTAGTTTAGATTAATGGTTTTAGGCTTTAACCAATTAAAAAATTTAAATATCTTATAGTTGATAAAGTATTAAAATTTAAGCAGAGCCATAACAGATTATATTTTTTTAGAAGTATCTAATCAAAATTTGTTTTTTTACAATATATAAAAATAAAAACATAAAAGAGATTATTTTTATAATAAATTATAATAAGCAATTTTCGCATATTATAAGATTTAAAAAAATTGCTAATAGGTGTTATAAGTGGAATTCGGTTCGGATCTCGGAATCACGAGTAGTGACATTGAGAGAATTAGCCCTCAAATCACATTTATTACTTCAAACGCGGACATAGAGGCTATCGCACTCGTGTCAAAGGAGGGTTATCAGATTGCATTCTCTGCTTTACCACAATACCATGTTGACGGCGATCAATTTTGTGGATTGGCCTCAGCCTTATTAATGACGGGAAGCTCAACGATTCAAACGTTATTTCAAGAAGATTTAAGTGAAATAATAGTAAGAGCAGAAAACGGTTATATAATTGTGAGTAATGCGGGACGTTTAGTAATCGTTTGTGCAGGGACTGTAATCGAAACCCTTATGAAGACGGTTAAAGTCATGCGAATAGCGGCGAAAAATTTGAATAAAATTTTCGAAGGTCGCTAATATTCACTTCATTTAGTTTCATATCTAATTATTTTTAATTACTATTCAGATTTTATTGATGTTCAAAACATTAAATTTATAAGTTAATTCGAGTTTTTTATTTAATATTCTTAATATGGATTTAAATCATGCTTACTGAGAAAATGACTTTTTGGCGTTGGCAGTGGCAGTGGCGTTCATGATAACGCTCTTTCATCGGTTTAAATCATATTAATAAACAAGCTTACTTTTCTTTCAATTTAGTTATTAATTGCCTTAGCAGTTATGCATTATATTTTTGAATTCCATTGATATAAGGAGACATAAACCTATAATTAAAATGTGAAGGATATCTAAAAATGAGTAAAATAAATGCACGAATTTTATTAGAACCAAATGAAGTCCCAAAAGAATGGGTAAATATTTTACCAGATTTACCCTTACCCATAACACCATTAATAAATCCAATGGATGGAATGCCAGCACCTCCAGAACTAGCCTTTGCTATATTTCCCAAGGAATGTGTAATGCAAGAAGTATCAAAAGAAAGAATGATACCCATTCCGAAAGAATTAAGAGAAATTTATGCACAAACTTACCGCCCAACACCTCTCCATCGTGCTTATGGATTAGAAAAGGATTTGGGAATTGAAGGCGATGATATTAAAATTTTTTATAAGAATGAATCAGTTTCCACAACAGGGTCTCATAAACCTAATACTGCTTTAGCACAAGCATATTATGCAAAAAAAGAGGGGTTAAAGGAATTGGTCACTGAAACAGGAGCAGGACAATGGGGTTCAGCACTCTCTTATGGTTGCAATTTATTTGGGTTGAAATGTGTGGTTTATATGGTAAGAGCAAGTTACATTCAGAAACCAGGGAGAAAAATACTAATGAAAGCTTATAATGGCGAAGTACACGCAAGCCCATCGAAATATACGATGTCTGGTAGAATGTTTTATGACAAGAACCCAGAACACCCGGGAAGCTTAGGAATTGCAATTTCAGAGGCTGTAGAACATAGTTTAACAAGAGATGATGCAAGATACTCCTTAGGTAGTGTACTTAATTTTGTATGTTTGCATCAAACAATAATAGGTCAAGAAACAAAGATTCAACTAAATAAAGTTGGAATTTCAGAACCAGATATAATAATTGGATGCATGGGTGGTGGTTCAAACTTCAGTGGACTTGCGCTTCCATTTATGAGAGATAAATTGGAAGGGAACCTCCCAAATACTCAATTTATTGGAGTAGAACCTAGAGCTTGTCCAAGTGTGACCAAAGGAGAATATAGATGGGATTATGGAGATACCGCAAAAAAAGCGCCTATTCTTAAAATGCATACTTTAGGGCACGGTTTCATTCCTCATCCAATACATGCCGGAGGATTAAGATATCATGGAATTGCTCCCATTATCTCAAACCTAATCAATAACAAGCTTATGACATCTTCAATGCATTTTCAAACTGAAGTTATAGAGGCAGGGCTTCAATTTGCTAGAACTGAGGGAATTCTTCCCGCTCCAGAAACGTGTCACGCAGTGAAAGAAACTATAGATCAAGCTATATTAGCAAAAGAGAATAATGAAAAGAAAGTTATTGTTTTTAACTTCAGCGGTCATGGATATTTTGATCTTTTAGCTTATAAGGAATATATGGAGGGAAATTTAGTAGACTTCGAATTGCCTTCTGAAGAAATTTCTGGAGCTTTGAATTCTTCAGATATGCCAATAATTGATGAATCAAAATTTTAATCTTTTTTTTTTATTCAATCAGTAAAAATCTTAAAGTTGAAATTATAAATTCTATATTATATAATATATTGAGATAGCTTTTCTTTGAATCTTTTGTCTTTAGTTATCATTTGTATTTTTTATTTTTATTGCGCTATATTGTTTTATATTACAATATTATCAAGAAGAAAAAGAGAAACTAGTGCATTTATTAATAATCTCTGTAATTCTATAGTCTTAATTTTTAGTATTACAATCAGTTTAATTCTTATTCAAACATTAAAAGTATCTAAAATTAATTTTATCGTTTTCCCATTCGATATATTCATCATTTCTTTTATAATAGGTTATTTACCCATATTATATTTTTTTATTCATAGGGAAAAAAAAAGAATCAAGAATCAGGATGATTCTTGGAAACGTTATTATATTGTATACACCCCAGAATTACCTTTAAAATATGACATTTATCGCAAATTAACTCATTTAGTTGTATTAGCTATAGTGTTTTTTTATTTTACACTTGGGTTTTTGGTTCAAACCGTATTTTCTTATATCCTTAATTTCTTACCCCCAATAATTTCTAATTTATTTTTTTCCCTATACAATTTAGAAGGGGACAAAATGATATTTACACAATATTTAGTAGTTTTTTTAGTTGGAATTTCTCTCATAGGTTTAATTTCGGTCGATTTGATACGAATTGTCAGGCCAGATTACTACCCTTTAAAACCTGTAAATTTAATTCTCAGAGAAAAGGAGATCCAGACGAGAATTGGTCCTCATATCTCAATGGGAATTGGATGTTTTTCAATTATAATAATATATGGATTATTTCAACCAATTGGACCACTAGCGATATGTACCTCTATGACCATGTCAATATTTGGAGATATGGCTTCAAATTTATTCGGTAGAATGATGGGACGTAGATTTATTAGAAAAACAAATAAAACTTATGAAGGTTTGATTGCAGGAATGATCAGTGGTTTTGTATCAGGAATGATCTGCTTGGTTTTATTAAATGAGTTTTATCATATCTCTTATTTTGGATTGTTTATCCTTTCTTCGGTTGGAGCTTTTATTATCGGGGGATTAGATTTTCTTAATTTAGAAATTGATGATAACCTCTCATATAATGTAATTATAACACCTGTATTATTCTTTCTTTCACTCCTTCTTATATAATTATTAATAGTAATAACAAAAATTTTATGAATAAGGATAGTTTAATAAATAGAAATATGTCAGAAGATAAATTAAGGATTGATAAAATAAAGAAAGGAACAGTAATTGATCATATCACTGGGGGATATGCTCTAACTATTCTAAATCTTACTGGATTAGATGAATCTCCAAATCTCATGACAATCGGTATCAATGTTTCTTCAAATAAATTCCAAAAGAAAGATATCATTAAAATTGAAGGGGTATTTCTAAATGAGACACAAATGCAACAAATATCCATTCTTTCTCCAAACAATTCTATATCATTGATTGAGAACTATAAAGTTATTGAAAAGAAAAAAGTGAAAATTCCTAAAGTAATCAAAAAATTAGTTTTATGTGCAAATAAAACTTGTATTTCTAATTCAGATGAACCTATTGATTCTGAATTCAGCGTGTTGGAAGAGAAACCCTTGAAAATCCAATGTGTATACTGTAATCGGATGTATAAATTAGATGAAATAACATTCAGTTCAAAAGGTAAAACGGAAAAGAGAGTAAAGCAAAGAATAATATTATAGAGTTATAAGAAAGCTAATAGCGTATGTACAATTACAGAGGTTATCATAAATAGTAAGAAGAAGATTCCAAGACCTGGTTTGAGAATTTTCTTCCAATCCCAGGTTTCTTTATCATATTTATATTTCAATATCACGAAATTGATTACAAACGGCGTCAAGAACCAAAAACAGAGCATCCATAATAATAAAGGCCACCCTATAAAACCAATTAATCGTCCAATTAAACCAGATAATGCTCCAGTCAAAGCTCGATACCAATAAAGGTTAGTTTCCTTTTCCAAGCGCATGTCTAAATTAGTTGTACTTTTCTTTTCTTTCTGATACTCTTTTTTATTCATCTGTTTCATTTTTTCTTTAATGAGCTTTTGTCTTTCCTTCTTAATATTAATTTTCTTCGAGCGAGAATCTTTTTTTGGCATAATCATTACTATAAATATTAATTATTATAAAAAGGATTTTATATTATAGGATTATAACAATATTACTCATACAGAATAAATAACAATGAAAGTTCAAACCAATTTTTCAAATTTTGATGTACACATAATCTCGAAGGAATTAGATCAAATTCTTTCAGAAGGAACAATATTAAATATTTATGAATTAGAAGATTTATTAATTTTAAAAATTTCGACCAAAGCGAGGGAAAAAGTTAATCTAATTGTAAAAAATGATTCGAGAATAAACTTAACAGATTATGATTATCCAATTCCTAAATATCCAAGCCAATATATTACGTCGCTGAGAAAATTACTGAAGAATAGGAAGATTAAATCTGTTTCTCAATATGAATTTGATAGAATAATCATTATCGAAATTTATTCTTATGAAGAAGGAGATTCAAAATTCATAATTGAATTATTTAACAAAGGAAATTATCTATTTTTAGATGAAAACAATATTATAAAAATAGCTAAATCATACAAAAAGTTTAGGGATAGAGATGTTTTAGCAAATCGAAAATATGAATTTCCAAGCCAAAGGAGTATTGGATTTTTAACTATTAATGAGATGGAGTTTATTGATGTAATAAGAAACTCGGATGATGAAATTGTAAGAATCTTAGCAAGAAACATTGGTATTTCGGGGCTAATTAGTGAAGAATTATGTTATAGATCGAAAATAGAAAAAACACATAATGCACAATCGCTTAGTGATATTCAGCTAAAAGAACTTTTTAATATTTTTAAAAATCTCAGAAATCAACTGCTATTTGGAGAAATAAATGCCCATATTATCTATGATGAAAATGATAACCAAATTGCCGTTCTACCATTTGAGTTAGAAACTTTTCGGGATTATAAAAAAATATTTTATAACTCATTTAATCAAGCTGTGGATAATTATTATTCTAAATTAGACCTTTCAGTAATAGATCCACAGCAAAATCAAAAAATTAATGATAAAATAGATGCTTATAAAAGAATCCTGCAAAACCAAGAAGATTATCTCCAGGAATTATATGAAAAAAAAGAAAGATATTATAATTATGGAGATTTCATTTATGCTCATTTTAATGAATTTGAAAAACTTTTTTATGTCATTTCTGATGCAAAAGATAAAGGATATGATTGGTATGAAATAAATAAAAAGCTATTGGATGCAAAAAAGAATAAAGTAGAAGGCGTTGAATTTTTTGTTAAAATCATTCCTGAAAGTCGAGAATTGTTAGTTAATATCTTAAATCAAGAAGTAAAATTAGATATAAGAAAAACTATTGGTGAAAATGCGAATTTGATATATTCCAAAGGAAAAAAAGCTGAACAAAAAATAATGGGAACTATAGAAGCAATTAATAAATCTAAGGAAAAAATGACAAAATTTGTTAAAGAGAGAGAGTCTCTTGATGATGAGGTGGTAGGGTTAGTAAAGAAAAGAAAACAAGCATGGTACGAGAAGTTTAGATGGTTTCATTCTTCAAACGGATTTTTAATAGTTGGTGGTAGAGATGCTACTTCGAATGAAGTACTATTTAAAACGCATTTGCAACCAGAAGATCTTGTTTTCCATACAAATATTCCTGGATCCCCTCTTGTAATTGTTAAAAATCCAGATAATAAAGAGATACCTGAACAAACAATAAATGAGGCTGCAATTTTTGTAGGAAGCTATTCTAATGCCTGGAAAGAGGATTGGGGTTACATAGATGTCTGGTATGTTAATCCGAATCAAGTATCAAAAACCCCCCCTACAGGTGAGTACTTACCTAAAGGATCTTTTATGATCTCTGGTAAGAAGAATGTTATAAAAAATGCAAAAAATGAATTAGGGATTGGAATAGAAATAGAAGAATCAAAAACAGAGACTATTGGAGATGAGAGGGTTATATTCCCCAAAATTCTCTGTGGTCCTTTGAGTGCAATTAAAACTCAGGTCTCCCATATTATTAAAATAAAACCTTCGAAAGATGGTTTATCAAAAGGAAAGCTAGCGAAAGAAATTAAGTCAATCCTTCTCAATCAGAGTGATGATCAATTTAAAAAATGGATAAAGTTACTAAAGGAAGATGATATTATCCTATCTCTCCCTTCTGGAAAATCAATAATTGTCCCTAATTCATCTTTTGTTAACTAAATTAGTTATATATTCAATATTATTATGATTATCAAATAAAATTCCATCAATATTCATAGCAATAAGTTTTTTCATTATCGATATAGGATTCTCATATTCCATGAAATTCCATGCTAAAACTAATATATGATTTTCATGACACTTATTAATAATTTTTGAGGAAATTTTTTCTGAATTCAAACTTATTAAATCTGGTCTTTTAAGATAGATCTCTTCTGAACTTAAGTTAATGAAAGTCTCTAAGTCTGGGTTTTTGGCCTTAGTTATGTTATAACATATTTGAGTAGAGGGATATTTCTCTTTTATCCTTAATAACTCTCCCAAATCTCTACTACTTATTACACATGAGTTTAATAGCCGTTTTTGAGATAAGATTTTTAAAATCTGTTCAATGATCTTATTTTCTTTTAATTCAATCATAAAGCAGATTTTATCACAAAAATTATCTAATACATCTTCTAATAATGGAATTTTTGACTTGTTCTTGATTGTATTAGCTTTAAGAATGTCTGGATATATCATATCTTTAACTTTACCAACACTATCAGTGGTTCGATTTACAGTTTCATCATGAATAACTACTAATTTTCCATCTTTAGAACATCTAATATCAAACTCAATGTAGTTTGCTCCTTTATTAATGGCGATATTAAATGCCTCTAAAGTATTCTCATCAAATTGATATCTGGTGCCTCTGTGACCAATTAAAAAGAACTTCATTTTTTAAAAAAATAATGAGATTAATTATCTTGTGTTAAATACAAGTAAACTAATAAAATTGCCAGCCCTGCTAATGTAAAGGTAAAAACAATAGGGTTCCAGAAAGCTTGAATAATTGATAGAACTGAAAGCAACAATATATCCTTGAAATTTAAAGGCTTACCTATTAATTCTTTATAATTTCCCATACTAATTATCATAAAAACAAAGAATAACAATATAAATACAACTTTTATAATTGAGTCAATAATGTTCCAAAGGAATATACTTGTATCAAATATCTTCAAAATTTCTGCATTAAAAAGAATTGAACCAATGAAAAAAATTCCACCTAATACAGCGGAACGTATGACAGATTTGAATGCGAACTTGTCATCATTCATATTATTCTTCTTTATTTGATTCTCTTTTTTAATTTTTGACATTTTAGCTCCTTAATCGCTTGACCTTATCTTTAATTTTTCTAATTGAAAACACATAATAAATAAAAAAAGCACTAACTATCCCAAAAATTATAAAATTAATTATAAGTTTATCAATTGGTATTTCTGGGGGTTTATATATTGGAAATTGAATTTTAATTAAAATATTGTTTTCAAGCAATATCTCTCCTGGATATACTCCTGGATATACTGCTGATGTTCCATAAACTATACTAAAATTATATGTAAATTGAGTCTGAAGCCATACATCTTGACCACTTTCATCATTAATTTCAATTGGGGTTCCAAATTCATATGTAATTTTATTACCATCTAATTTTGCTGCTCCTTCTCCATTAGAAACATCATCTAAAATAAAAACTGAATTATCGATGTAACAATCTAAATACTGGAATTTATCTGCGCTTATATTTGAAAATTGAATAAATCTTGCATCACTATAATCACCTAACACATCTTCAGAAATTAGAATCCCTACAAATTCCTTATTATAATCACTCGACCCATGATGGTCAAATTCAAACTGAATTGAAATGAAAAGTGATGTCTGATCTTGCATTACCCATAAATCAATGGGTAGAGGGTTTTCAGGTGATGAGAGATTTTGATATAAATAGAGCGTACTTTTGTTAGCACTCCCCCACTCATTATTTTGCTGATCAATAACTCCATCAATTTTAGGTGTGCTCCCAATGGGTGGGATTATCGTAGTTGAACAGTTAACATTTTGAATTAATGTGATTGAACTGAAAGAAATAAGGAAAATTATCGTAAATATGAAGATTTTATTGATTGGACGTTTCACGTTTTTAAAGCCACTTTTATAAATATTTTACTATTAAGCAAAGATAAATAAAATAAAAAATAGTTCAATTTTAAATTTTTGAATATTATTCTTATCTTTCTTAATTTTAAAAAATATGCACGAATAAATATTGATCAGCTTATCGGTATTGAATTTTTATTCATATCATCCTAATTAATATGGACACTCTAATGTTGTTTTGGTTAATCATTATGAATTTAATTTGGCGAGTTATTTGTCCTTTTATTGAGATACGAATTTTGGTATGAATACCACACAATTAAACTTGTTTAGGTACGATACTATAAAATTAATAATTCTTTTTATATCTCGCTTTGCATCGCTAATGTTTTGGCTATTAAATTCAGCAAATGATTTCGGTCCAATAGCTACTAATAATCCTGACAAATCTAATTCTCTTTTAATAAGGAACCAAAAAGGCATCTCTTTTTCAATATCTTTTATAATCAACAATAACCAGGGATTTAATGCCCAATCTTCCTTGTCAGGACTTATCACTTCTTCTATTGCATGTTTCATCACATAATTTTTCGCGATTTTGATCGCTTTAATTAAGCGATTAAAATAACTCCTTTTAATTTTTAGATAACCTTCAAAGTATACTTTTGCGTCAAACAGTTCAAGTTCTTCATATTTTCCATTTTCTAATTCTAATTTAATTTTCCAAGTATTCATTTCTATCACTTAAATTCAATTGTTCAAGCTGATCTCTTCAATATCTATATCTATATACTTATTTTTAATCTTATCTAAAGAACTTTTTAAATCGTTATATTTTGAATCTGAGAATCTTAATTTGAGATAAATTTCAATAATGAAAAGATTATTTCTTACTGTTAGACCAGAATTATGAATAATTTTAACATTTTTTAGTATGGATGAAATTAACTTAAGATCTTCCACATTTTCTTTTAAGCTGGATACAGTAATTTTTAATATCGTATCTACATTAATCGGATAAATTATAAATCTACTAAATTCTCTCGTGATTGCCAGAATTATAAGTATGAATTGATGTTTTTTAAACATTTTATTATTTAAAAGATCTAATCTTAACAATTCATCATATTTCCTAATATATCCATTTGTTAATTTTTTTTCTGTCATTTTAATTTGGGTTAACGCGTTTAATTTCAAGTTTTCTTAAAAATTATATAATTTTTTATTGATTTTATCGTTCCCGAAGTCTTAACAGGAGATAATATTATTTTGTTCCCGTTTATCTCAGTGATAAGAGATAAGGCTGTGATAATTATTTCTTTTGTCTGATGAGCACATCTAATTAAACCAAATTCGTTTTCTAAATCAATCTCAATAACCCATAATCCAATTTTATTCGCCTCTTTCATTCCAAAAAAGCGCCAAATAGATTTCCAAATTGATTTTAATATATCTGAATGTTCTAATGAAAGATATCCTTCATGAATTATCTTAAAAAGAATGTATCTATTACGTTCGTTTCTAACGATATTCACTCACCTCCTTTAATGAATTTAATTCCATATTCTATGATATTTCTATCATATCGATCTAATGTTCTCTCTATCAATTTTTTAACATTTTCATTAAATGACTGTTTTGCTTCTATTATTGAAAGCCCTAACAATGTATGACAAATACTAATTAGAGCTCTTGGATGTCTTAAATGATATGAATCTTCAAAATTTCCACTAATTAAGAGATTTCCTTTTAAATTTTTTACCAAATGAATTATGCGGTATAATTCTCGAAAATTTTTTGATTGTTGAGCTTTATTTACTACCATCATTGATGCTAGTGAAATTTCAATGTATGAGTTATTTTGTTTTGACAAGGATATTACTCCAGTAGTTAATGTTTTCATGGTTTTAGGATCTGCAAATGATATTACATCAACTCTGGAGTCTTTAGCTGCTTGAATTTGAATTTCTTTAATTGGAGTCTCAATCGAAAGTATGGTTGGTAATTTATTATTTATATTTAACTTACTTTTTAAATCATCAATATTTCTAGGTCGTAAAGATATCCGATAATAGAGATGCATCTTTGTCAAAGATTCAATTTTTTCCCTCAACTCAACCCCATTGTTTTTTAAATCTCCAACAGGTTCTACAATTACATTTTTTATTCCTAATTTTTCACAAATTGCAAATTTATTTTTAATTTCTTCAAAGTTTTCCAAATTTAATCTTAATCTTGATTCAAAGTAAGGCAATCGTGAAGAACCTCTTAAAATCCAATAAATACTTATTAATTCTATAAGATTTGTAAGTGATGTTTTAATAAAAAAATTTTATTATAACTTAATATTTTAAAAGGTATAGACTTTAATGAAAGTAGTGGTCAATGGAGTGAAAAAAAGAACTTTATCAGAAATTATAAAGAAAATTGAGCGTGGCACGAGTAACGTAATCACAGTTCAAGATTTTATTGAACGCATAGAAGATGGAGATGAAGTAAAGTTTGAAGATGTTGATGTAATAACAACTGCCACGAAAGGTTTAATGAGTGGAATAATGGGTGTTTTATCTTTTCGGATTACACCTCCTAAAGCATTAAGAAAGTTTACTGAAATTTCCATTAATGGGCTTCCTGCATTTCCAGGCCCTTGCCCAAATGAGTATTTAGGGATAGTTGATCTAATAATTTATGGAACTGCTCAAAGCCAGACTAAAAAAAATTATTGTGGAGGATCTCTTTTTAGGGATTTAGTAGAAGGAAAAGAAGTCTCAATAGTCGCAAAAAGTAGTGAAGGTCAAATAATAGAAAAAGAGATGCGACTAGAAGATATGCAGTTCGCTAAATTAATGGGTACGAGACAATCTATTAAAAATTATAATGCCATGATAAATTGTGAATCATATGAAGTTAACACTATTTTTTCTAGCCAACCTTTTAAACCAAACAAATCAGAAATCACTTTTTCTGGATGTGGAGCACTAAATCCATTTCAAAATGATCCAGAATTTGAGTCACTTGGCGTAGGGTCCCCTTTATTGGTAAATGGAAGCAGAGGATACCTTATAGGTCCGGGAACGCGTAATTATATAGAAAAACCAAATATGATGACAATTGCTCCATTTTCAAATATGAAACCAGAATATATGGGTGCTTTCAAGACATCATATGGGCTAGAACCAATATGTAGTATTGCGGTTCCAATTCCCATTCTTAATGAGAGGATTTTGGGAAATATTGTTAGATCTGATAAAGATGTAAAATTGAATATATTGAGTTTAGTCGGTAGAGAGAAAGTAGCTCAAATTACTTATGGTGACGTATGGGAAAAAAATTATTTGATGATTTTTGATTCGTCAGCCTGTAAGAGCTGCAAGGAATGTACTGTAGCAGAAACTTGTCCAACTGATGCATTCATAATGAAAAATGAAATAGTTACAGGAATTGATAGATCTAGATGTTTCAATTGTGGAACTTGTTCATTATTATGCCCTGATGCCTTTAAATTAAACCTCAAAACAATAAAATTTGAGCGAAAAGAGGTACCTATAGTCCTTAGACAATCTGACAGAAATGGAGCAATATTATTGGCAAAAGACTTAAAGAGAATGATTTTAAGTGAGGAATTTCCTTTAAAAAGTCCTACAGGTTCTTTAGATTTCGCAGATAGTGTAAAATAGAAAAGGTGTCAAGAAATTGAATGAATTAAAATTAGATAAATTTGATCAGATCGGGATTGTTGTAAAAGATATTGAAAAAGCGAAGTCATACTTTGGGGGTCTCTTAAATTTTCAGTCAGAATTAAAAATCGTTGAACAAAATTCAACAGTAATTTATAAGGGAAAAGAAATCGTATTTAAAATGAAAAAAATAATGCAAAATTTCGGGGGAAAGCAATTGGAAATAGTAGAGGTAGTAGAATCTAATGGGGATCATTTATATTTAGATTATATTAAAGAAGGTAATGAAGGTTTGCATCATTTGGGGGTATATACTAAAAATGCTGAAGATCTCATATCAGAATTTAAAACTAAGTATAATGTAGAAGTTGTTCAAACGGGAAAAGCTGGAAAAGTTAATTTCTATTATTTAGATACCAGAAAACTAATTGGATTTTACTTAGAATTGATTTCTTTTTAAAATTTACCCTTCTCATTCTATATCTGATTTTAAGAAACTTTAATTTTTAATTTTAATAAGATGCATATATGTCTAAACAAGTATCGAATGGTGGAGATTTATTAGTTAAATGTCTCCTAAATGAAGGAATTACCAAGATGTTTGGAATAATTGGTGGAGAACTAACTAGAATTTATGATGCCGTTGAAAGGTTTGGTCGTGAAGAGGGTATCGATACTGTAATGGTACGCCATGAGCAAGCAGGAGGTCACATGGCGGATGGGTGGGCACGAGCCACGGGAGAGCTAGGAGTTTGTCTCGGTACAGCTGGGCCGGGTGTAACTCATCTTGTTCCTGCTGTCGCTGTAGCTCAAGCAGATTCCATCCCGTTGTTAGTAATTGGAGCTCAAATCGCAAGAATGTTTGATAATACCGGAATTTTACAGGGTGGTTTAAATCAAATGGAATTAATGAAACCAATCACCAAACTAGCCATCTCAGTAGAAGAACCATACGAGATTCCTTTTGCTGTACAGAGATGCGTTAAAGCTGCTTTATCCGGGAGAAGGGGTCCTGTCTTTCTTGAATTAAGAGAAACAGCATTAGTGAGGGAAGCTTCTGAGAAAGATTTTAAAAAAATTATTCCTCCTGAAAAATATCGCCCTTTTTATCGACCAAGTGGAAATCCTGAAGTGATAAAAGAAGCTGTTGAGCTCTTAAAAACAGCCGAAAAACCCATCATTATTTCAGGAGGAGGGACAATTGCTTCCGAAGCATCAAATGAATTAAAAAAATTATCAAGAACATACAAAATCCCTGCATTAACAACCGTTAATGGATTAGGAGCAATTTCTATTGATGAGAAGACTTATGCAGGTTCATATCCCTTATCAAGCACATTCCGAAGAGCTGCATCTGAAGCAGATGTGGTTCTCTCGCTAGGTTGTCGCTGGGATTATACAACATTATATGGTATGGGCCCTTTATGGAATCAAGACCAAAAAATCATTCAAGTAGATATCGATCCTAATGAAATTGGGAAAAATCGACCGTCAGAAATCGCTATCATAGGAGACATTAAAGCTGTAATAAATCAGTTGCTGAATGATATGGAAAAAAATCTACCAAAAGATATGATCGCTAAATGGTCTCAATGGAACGATTATCTTCAAGAAGCTCGTGGAATTGATAAAGCTATAATTGATAAAATCTTGGATTCTGATAAAATACCAATGAAACCAGAACGAATGCTTATTGAAATATTAGATTTTGTTCCTCCTGATACACTTATATCTGTAGATGGAGGAGATATAGCGATATTTACATTTGGATTAATATCTAATTTTCATAGAAATCCAAGGAGTACGTATTGCTCGATAGGAATGGGGCATCTAGGTGTCGGTTCAAGTTATGCTATCGCTGCGAAGCTTGCTAAAAAAGATAAGCCCGTAGTATGCATTAACGGGGACGGTTCATTTATGTTTAACGTCCAAGAACTTGAAACAGCAGTCAGATTAAACTTGCCAATCATTATCTGCATAGCAAATAACTGTGCTTGGGGAATGTTAAAAACTTATCAAAAAAATAGCATGAAACGGAGATATTGTGATGTTGATCTTCCATTTATCGACTACTCACAGATTGCTAAGGCATTTGGATGTTATGGAGAAAAAATAGAGAGACCTGAAGATATAAAGCCAGCATTAAAGCGAGCATTTGACTCAGGAAAGCCAAGCGTTCTTGATATTTCAATTGCTTTTGAATCACCACCTGCAGGAAAGTTTTTAGGGACTTATAAACAAAGCAAGGGTCTCTTTGGAGCGGGATATTAACTTTAAAAATATTTAAAACATTTATAGTTAGATGTGAATATAGAATGGAAAATAAAAGATTTTTAGAAGGAAAAGTTGCACTTATAACTGGTGCGGGTAGTGGATTTGGGCAAAAAATGGCCATTACTTTCGCATCTAAAGGGGCAGATTTGGTTTTAAACGATATAAATATGGATGGGCTTAAAGAAACAAGAGATTTAGTTTTAAAATCTAATAAATCTAAAATTCTTCTAATTAAAGCTGATGTTTCAGATTCAAAGCAAGTTGATGATATGGCTAAAGAAACGTTCGAAACTTTTGACAACGTGTATTTATTGATTAACAATGCCGGGATTGACGGAGGACTTTATACAGCATTAAAAGCTAAAGAAGATGTCTACGATAAGGTTTTTGGTGTTAATGTTAAAGGTCCTTTAAATGTAACTAGAGCTTTTTTTAGGAGAATGAAACGCCAGAAGCAATTCAAACCTGTTCGAGGGAAAATCATAAACATCGCATCCACAGCAGGTACCCAGAATGGTCACAATCCCATGCTCGGAATTTATAGTGCTAGCAAGGCAGCTCTTATTGCGTTCACGAGAATCTGGGCCCTTGAGCTTGGTTCGAGCAATATCACAGTAAATTCAATATCGCCAGGAGTCTTTTTAACACCGATCTATAACAATGATCCAAAACTTATTCGACAATTTCTTGAATCTCGCAATGTAAAGCTTCCAATAGATAAAATTGGTGAATCTCAATGGGTTGCTGATTTAGCGCTATTCTTAGCATCATCTACAGCGGATTATATTACTGGTCAGAATCTGATTATCGATGGTGGCCTTACTTTAAGCGTTAACAAACTATAAGCATAGATTAAATAATTTGTAAAAAGTTTTTAAAAATTAGGATTTTATAATATTTTATTTCCCACGACCTTTATTTGCTCCTATGCTAGGTCGTGTTTTTTCAGAACCCCATCCTTTCTTATGCAAACCACGAGCTCTTTTTCCGGCTGAAGTTAAACCCCTAGTGACCCTCTTATGATGTGGTGCTTCACAGATCCAATTAATTTTTGGATCAGATTTTATTACGGGATGATTGGGGTCTACGAGGATTACTTCATAATACCAACTCCTACCATCAGCATAAATTTTATAACTGTTTAGCACTTCCATATTAGGATATTTTCTTTGAACTCGTTCTTCAGCCACCCACTGCAAGTTCTTTCCAGGTGTGTATTTGGAAACACCCATAGCTCGAGGCTTTCTTCCACGCTTTGGGCGTACTTTATGAGCCCCACCTTTTCTGATGCGTGATCTTACTATAACATAACCTTGTTTAGCTTTATATCCTAAAGTTCGGGCTCGATATAGTTTTGTAGGTTTATCGACGCGTTGTATTGATTTACCTTTTCTATATTCGATTCCTCTTTCCCAATGAGGGGTTTGATATCCTGTTTCATGAGTCTCAAAGGTTTCTTTTACATAACTATATCCAGACTTCATTTTATTGCTACTTCCATAATATAATAAATGTTGAAGTCGTGTAAAATTAATTAATTTTTTCATTTTAGAATTATTTTTTTTACTTTAAATTACATCATTTTAGTTCTTCAAGATTTAATTTATATACAAACCAAAATTAATTTAATTAAGAATAAAATTTGCTAATGTTTAACTAATGGACCATAAAGAAACCAAAGAAAAAGAAAAATTCATAGAACTACAAGTTACTGAAAACGATAAAGTAAAGATATTGTATGATAAGACAGAATTGAAAGAATACTTTCCTAATTTAACTTCTGAAATAAATCAAGGAAAGAAATCTATGAAGATCTCATCGATTGAAGAAGATAAAGATGAATCGGAGAATATTGAAATAAAGTATGAAGAAAGTCTCTCAAATCCAGGAGTTATAGATTTTCTACGAAGATGTTCAACCTCTGATGAAGCCATAGAAATTTTAGAATATTTGAATGTAAGAAAAGAACTAACTGAAGATTTATTCATTCTATTAAAAGAAAGAGTTTCTGAAGATGAGGGATTGAAAAAATTGATTGATGAATGTGGTGGTCCAAAAAAGAAAGGGTATTATATTGACAAATTTTATAATAGGAGTGATACAATTTAGACTTAAATTTAGATTAATGATGATCTTATGACAATTAGAGCTATTGCTCATAGCGATGATTCTGTCGCCCCAATCTGAAATTTAAATTTAGTTTATGTTTTTTTTTCTAAACTTTTAATGAAATTAATACCATAATGAGTTATCACATAACCAGAAGAATCCTTTTTTACAAGGTTAAAATCAATTAGCACGGGAAGTCTCCCTTTTATGCATTCAATGGGAACACCAGATATTATCTCAATAGTTTCAAAATTACTTGCTCCTTTTTCGACTGCAAGTAGAATATCTATTCCCATATTTCCTAAAAGATATTTCAAATGATCAAAAGAATTCTTTTCATCAACAGCATTTACTTGCTTTGGTTCATACTTTTCTGCTACAACTGGTTTTGATTCCTTGGGTAAAAGCTTTCTTAAGTATTCTGGAAACGCTGTTGTAATTTGAATATTTGTCTTTAATGCGGTATACCTTTCATTTTTATATTTTATTTCTTCTATAACGTCGTGCTTTTTTAAAAAATTCAAGGATGCGGTTAAATATTCTAAAGTCCGTTTTGATACTAATCGTGGCAATTTGTCTTTAGGTATTAACCCATTTCTTAACTCTGATAACACGTTGTATTTTTTCGAATCGGACACAATTTGAAATAAAATGAACGAATCCTCTTCCAATTCGTCTTTCAGCTTATTTTCATAATTACTGAAATACTCTTGGACTTTAGGTAACAAAATATCAATAATATCGCTCTCTAGGTCTTCAGGAGATTCTTCTAAATATTCAATGACGCTGTCTGGAGGTATTCTTTCAGCATTTACTTCTTTTAATAAAAGAACATACTTTTCTACAAATCCAATTTGATTTATAAAAATTAATTGTCTATCTTTCAGAAGATCAATTACTTGGTCAAAATTTAACTTCGAAAACTGCCCGTTAAACCATTCATTCAATTCTTCAAGAGAAATAGGACCTTTTGATAATTTCTTTAGTGTTAAGAAGATATGCTTTTTATTTAACAAAGTAGCAATCTTCTCTTCTTCACTTTTCTCTCTAGTATCTTCGATAGTTGCCCAGTATAGTTCCTTTACCCATAGTTTAACAAGAGAATTATTTTTATATATTATCTCTCTTTCTTGTTCTTCCATGTTATTAATATCATTGATGTAAAACGCGGTGTATATCTCTTCATTTGATTGGAGTTTTTCAGAGAATTCAGATAATAAATTTATAACATTTTGTTCTATTTCAGGTGTTAATTGATGGTAAAAAATAGTCGAAACCATCAACATTTCTTTATTTCCCCTCGCCCAATCAGAATGGACTTCAAAGTAGTAATTCATGGAGTTTTTATTTTCAAATGAATGAGTAAAAAAGCCTTCACTAACCGTTTGATCCATTATATTTGCGATTCGAGTTGACAATTGTTCATCTAATTCATTTTCTGGATACGAATAGAACACTAGCGGCCCTATTTTTCGATGAAAGTATGATAAAGCTACAATCGTCTTCAAGGATGATATCTCCAAGTAATATTCTAAATAAGGGAGTATGTGATTTTTTGAGGGTTACAATGTAAAATTACATTAAAAATTATATATAGTAAAAGATAAATAAATTTAACTTAACAAGTCTTCTATCTTGTGTAAAGGGTTAATTAAATTATTGAAAAAATTATGACTTCTATAAAATTAATTGGATTTGACCTTGATGATTGCCTTTTTGATTCAACAGGTTTGTCAGAACGTGCTAGAATTATGGGAATAGATGCGATGATTGATTTGGGATTAGACATAGATAGGGATGTAGCTATTACCCTCATCCACGAAATTGTAAATGAATATGGCTCAAATTCATCACAACATTATAATTATTTTATTAGAAGGCTAAATGAGCTGGAAATTCTTTCAATATCATTAAATAAACAGTTTATGTACATCGCTGCGGCAGTTATGGCATATCACAAAGAAAAGATAAATTCAATTTCTCTTTATAGTGATGTGGAACCATGTTTAAAAGAATTAAGAAAAAGGAGAATTAAATCTGTAATAATTAGTGATGGAATACCGATCAAACAATATGAAAAGATATTAAGATTAAAAATTGACAAACTTGTGGATTCAATTGTTATTTCAGATGAAATTGGAATAAGAAAACCAAACCCCAAACTTTTCTCGTATTATTTAAAAAAATTTAATGTAAAGGGTGCTGAAACAATTTATGTTGGTGATAATATATATAAGGATATTGCTCCTGCAAAAGAAAATAATATCCATAGTGTTTTCATTCATCGTGGGGGAAAGCATGATACTATTTATACCGAACTCAAAACAACGGATTATTTACAACCAGATTATGAAATTTATAACCTAAATGAAATTTTTCCTATAATAGAAGAAATTAATAAAGAATCATTCAAATAAAAAATGTTGAAAATTAGTTGTCTCCAACCCGAAATTATGCGAAATCGAACCGAGTGTTATAAAGAAATCGAAGACATATTGAAAATAATAATGCAAAATCATAATGATTGTGATATAATCTGTTTACCCGAGAGATGGTTACCTTTTTCTAAAAACTTTTCGAAAACTATACAAACAGAAAGAGGAGATGATTATCTTTTCACAAAAAATTTAGCCAAAGATTACAATGTAAATATAATTGCTGGAGCTATATGGGAAAAAAGAAAAAAGTTACATAAACCTTTCATTACTAGTTATTATTTTAATAATCAAGGTGAAGAGATTGGAAGACAAGATAAAATTCACTTATATGCTTATGAGAGAGAAATATTCGATTCTGGTAATGAGTTAATAATTTTTCATAAGAATAAATTTTCTTTTGCTATTTTGATTTGCTTTGATATAGCATTTTTTGAAACTCCCCGATTAGCAGCTGAAAATGGAGCACAAATTCTTTTTTCTCCTACTCAAATCAGAGAGGAGGGAATGAACAATTGGGAGATATACTTAAAAGCTAGAGCTTTGGAAAATCGAATTCCAATTGTTGCGTGTAATACACTTGGGACACTGTTTAAGCGTAAGTTTTTGGGTAAGAGTAAAATTATATCTTTTAAGGAGGGTTTCATCAGTCCATCTCAGCTCAAAGTTATCGAAGGACTAAATGGTTCTAGTGGGTATGTCTATGATGAATTAGATTTAAAATTTTCAGATAAACTTAGAAAATTAAGATTAAATGAAGTAATAAATAAGAATAGGATTAAAGTCAGTCTTTTATCTTACTAATTTTTTATATTTCATTTTTACTTCCAATGAACCCACTCAGTCTGCATGGGGGTTTAAATACCTTGATCCAAATTAAATATAAATTAAAAAAAATTGAACAAAAATGATAGCTAAATCAAAATCTTATGGAAATTATATAGGACCAAGAGCAATCTTCGATCAAAACTTTATTCCTCCCCAAATTTTACACCGACAAAAAGAAGAGCATTCACTTTTTTCGGTAGTGAATGATGCCATCACAGATGATTTTGGAATTAACATAATTTACCAAGGAATAGAGGGTATCGGAAAGAAAGTAATTATCAATAAAGTTATTAACGATTTATTAAATCAAGATAAAAACTCTTCATATATCTATAAAATTAAAGTTGATTGCAAAGAAAAAAAACTTGAAGAACTTATTATATCACTGTTAAGTGAAATGAATGGAGTGTATAATTTTAATTTAGATTTTCAACAAATATTAAATTTAAATTTACCAAATTTGTGGAACCTCTTTAAACTTGCTTGTCAAAAAGTCGACTATAATCTTCTCATAGCTTTCAATAATGTTGAACATTTAAATCCTGAAATTTTTAAGAAATTTCTTCATTTTGGGAATGAAAAAAATATGATTTTAATCTCTACTATTAATAAAGTTCTAAAACCAGCTGCTTATGACTTGCTCGGGTGTTTTGATTTGAAAATAAACTTGAATTATTTTTCTTATAATCAATTATGCGAAATTCTTCATCAACGGATAGCTTTGGCATATACCGTAAATTTAGAAACAGATTTAGTAGAATTTATCACAGATTTAATATTCGAACATTACGTACCCGTACCAGGAAAGGGAGTTGATATTTTAAGAGAATTATATCTCTTATTAAATTCAAAAAAGGATTATAAAGAATGCGGGGTATATGAAATAGTACAAAATCAATTTGATCCATTACAAATATCTGATGAATATAGCCTACTCGCATATATTTCTGAAGAGGAATTACTCACAATTATCTTTTTAGATAATTTGTCAAATTTTTTTTTAAAAAATACGAGATATTATATAAGTTTTCAAGAATTAAAAGAATTATATCAAATATCTTGTGAATCCCTTGATTATAATATTTCCTTGGAAGAATTTGAAAGTTTAATAAATATGTATCAAAATATCGGAATTTTATCCCTGTCAAAGAAAAATTTATTCAACAACTCTCGTTACTTCTTAATCATTCCCCCAAAACAACTAAAAGCAATTGTGGATGCCTTATTTACACAATTTTAATTTTTTTTTCATAATTTTAACAATTTTATAGTACACAATTTTAATTTTTTAGTTGCCTTGGATATATATAGATGGAATTACTCATTATTTTAAGAAAGAGTTAATTTATGAGGAGATTTTTTTTTGACCTATATTAAAAAAATTTCAATGACAGGTTTTAAATCTTTTGGTGAAAGAACAGTAACCATTAGACTCTCAAGCGGATTCACTTGCATTGTTGGTCCAAATGGTGCGGGTAAATCTAATATAATTGATGCATTGTGTTTTGCTCTTGGACGTTTAAGCAAAAAAACATTAAGAGCGAAAAGTTTAGAAGATTTAATTTTTGCAGGGTCTAGGGGTAAAAATCCTTCTCAGAGGGCGTCTGTAACCTTATCTTTTGATAATTCCGAGAATATTTTTCCAGGAGGGACAGATACATTTGATATAACTCGCACTATTAAAAAGGGTGGAGGAGGAGGTTATAAAATGAATGAAAAAAAAACCACTCGTCAACAGATTCTTAATGCTCTAGCAGCTGCTAATATAGATCCAGATGGAAGTAATCAGTTTGTACTCCAAGGGAAGATTGTAGAATTAACTCATATGAATGCAGAAGATCGGCGGTTATTTATCGAAGAACTTATTGGACTGCAAAAATATGATGAGATGAAAGATTCTACAATGAAAGAATTAGAAAAAGCTGAGAGAGATCTAGGCCAATTTGAAGCTATTTTTAAAGAAGTCTCCGCACAACTGAAAAAAGTTGAAAAAGAAAAGAATGATGCTCTCACTTGGAAAGAATTTGATGAAAAAATCAAATTGTATAATGCTCAACTCATTGCGTTAAAAATATCAAAATTACGTGAAGAAGAAGCTCAATTAGAATTAAAAATTGAAGATACCAATAAAATTATTGAAGAGGTCAATGAAAAAATCATTGTACAAGAAGACGTTTTAAAACAGGAATCTCTTGTGATGGATAACATTCAGAAAACCATTGTTGAGAAAGAGAAAGAAAAGGAAACTATAAATGAAACCATAACTCAATTAAAAACTAATTTATCTTCAAATCAAACTTCTCTAAATATTACACAAAAATCCATAGATAAATTACGTCAAGAAATTAAGGCATTAGAAATGAACCAAATGGAATTACAAGAAGGTCAAACGTTTGATTCATTAATTGAAGAAGTTTCTACTGAAATAGTAGAAAAGGAAAACAGCATTGAAGATTTAAAAAAAGAGATAGAAGAAAAACAACAAAGTCAAGCAGAATTTGATGGAAAGATAAAAGATAAAAATGAGGAAAAATCCTCTCATGAGGCTGAGATTTCAAAAATTAAACAAAAAATTTCTTCAAACAATACGCAAATAACTCTGCTTAAGGAAACTATACAGAAAAACAAGGATAAAAAAGAGAAATTAATATCAGAACTAAATCGTATTAAAGGAGACGCTGAAAATGTAGATGATGCGATGAAATTAATAAAAGAACAAGAGACTCAAACAAGAAATAATATCAATGGAATGAGAGCTAAAATAAATGAGGAAAAAAATAAGCAAAAAGATTTAGAGGGGCAAGTCACTCGAATTCAAGAAGAAAAAAGCAAATTAAATACAAAATTAGCTGAAATGCAATCTTTCCTCTCCTCCGTGAATACTGAAATTAAAATGAATATGGATAGAATTGAGAGATTAAACTCACAAAAAGTTACTATTGAAGAGAAGATTCAAGAACTAAGCAAAGGAAAAGATTCTGAGGAAGCCCTAAAAGAATTATTTAAAGAAAAGGATACTCTACTAAAAGAATTAAGTGAATTAAAAGCTAAAGCAAAAGAGCGAGATTCTACTTTTAGAAGGAATGAACAAAATTTGGAATTAATGGTTATGAAGCAAAACTCTATTGAGTCCATGATTTTAGATAATAAGGCAAAAATAGAAAATTTAAACACT
>Ga0307426_1000058_pt1 | contig 60727 bp, 64 predicted proteins | sample SalMarWE160340MG_FD_202165 | JGI IMG/M metagenome (GOLD analysis project Ga0307426, IMG submission 202165) | Salt marsh sediment microbial communities from the Plum Island Ecosystem LTER, Massachusetts, United States - WE1603-40 | ecosystem: Environmental > Aquatic > Marine > Intertidal zone >... | reverse complement strand
ACCCTTGATCCACAAACGGCAAGCCTTGAAGAACCTGATATACATCTTGAGCGGTCGAGACATCAAGAATAAGCCCGTGCCAACACGGCGGTGAACAGGGGTCGCCTGTGAAAATGCTTCGGTCTAGGATCTCGTCTGTGCGCTTCCGCGAGAAGAACGAGCCAAAAACGACGATGGACAGAATAGCAAACATGAGAATGCCAACTACTATTGCAATGGAAGAGTATTTATTCCTCATAAAGACATCTGATTCAATGGATAGGTTACTCAAAAAGCGAAATCGTTATTGGCAGCCTAACAATTCGAGCTTGGGCGCCGGGGCATTCCCCCTGGCCACCTGATCAAGCTACAAAATCCGGATCTAATCTTGCCAACCGCGCCGCATCCCCGGTCGCCTCCTGCGAGACGTTAGGCCGCTCAAACTCTGCATAGTTACACGTCGAAGTTAACCATGTTCGCTATTTAGTGTATGCGATAACGTAGACCTTGACCTCTCCTGTGTCAGAAGATGAAAGGTAGACCTCTTGATGCAGGTGGTCTGAATTGCCAATGCAAGATTTCAGATTGTCCGCCTGATGCAAATCCCACCAGTTGGGGAGATATAAATTAGAGGAAGCCAACGGGACATTAAATAAAACTGGAGAAGTGTCACAAAGCGTGCTACTGATAAACGTATCAACAGAGGAAACGTGAGTAGTAAAGCGAACGTAGGTAGTCACATCCTGAAGGCCAGATACAAAGCCATGCAATTCTGAAACCCCGTCAGGAATATCTATCTCGGCATTTCCTTCTAAAAACTGAACGTCATCGATCTCACCGGAAATCTCGGAGGATGGTGCTGTTGATGTGCAACCAATGAGTAAGAAAGCCACCGCAAGGTAGAAGCCTGCAAAGTGGGAAACTTTGGCCAAGTTAACCCTTTGATGGCAGTGAATAAGGCGAATCATTTCCTACACCTCATAAGAAGCTTAACAGGGCGGCCTAACAGCCTCGAGCTGAGGCGCCGGGGCCACCCCATAGGCCAGGAATTCCCGTATCGAAAATCCGCTCCATCGCTAGCAAATCGCGCCGCATCCCCGGTCGCCTCCTGCGAGACGTTAGCCAGCACTCTCATTTGGTCGCATTTCCCGACCGGTTGGATCCATTGACAAGACTGACTCATAGAGACCCCCAATAACGCGAGAAGGCTTTCCTTTGGAGTTCATTTCGTAGAGCTGCCAATAAATATCTTTTACTTCATCTTCGACATCACCCGGATCTTCCAGCAAATAACAAAGATCATGCAGAAGTCGGTACTGCATGACCCTTATGACTTCGTTGATATCATCTTTTTTCGCTCCCAGCGCCAGAAGGTTTCCAAGCGATACACCTAATCCCGATGTAGGGCGCCCGGGATTGGCGGATGCCCATTCAATTTCACGCTCTATCCATGACGTATCTCCTTCAGGGACAATACGACGCCATGCTTGTCGCAAAAAAAGGAATCTCGCCAACTGTGGAAAATTCTCAGTCACTTCGGAAGCGGCCCACGCGCTTGGATCATCCGCCCCCAGCTTCTCGAAGATCTCCGAAAGTTCATTGATCTGCTTTTTTGTCATGTGATTCCTCCATGCTGGCTAACGGCCTCGAGCTGAGGCGCCTGGGTTCTCCCCTACTCTTGCTCTCCAGATTAGCAAAACTTCTCCATCGAATGCAAATCGCGGCGCATCCCAGGTCACCTCCAGCGAGTTGTTAGGCTGCATCCTGTTCATGAAAACCTTCAAAGCCAAAACGACTATCAAAGTATGGTTTTGGAAGTTCACCAGCCAATATCTTTAGGATGACAGGAAATCTCCGTTGCTGACCCGGAGCAAGTGGGGGAAGATCATCAATCGCAAAGAAGCCTGTATCGAGAGCTTCTAAGCCAGGTTTCGGTGTGGGCTCATCCGTATCAACCAGAAACACGAAATGTAACAGATGAGATGTAGTGTAAGTCTTCCATAGCCTTGAATCGAATATTGCAAGAAGGTCGACTGCCTTACCTGAGATGCCAGCCTCTTCTTCTAGTTCTCGTAGGGCTGCATCAGCAAGAACCTCCCCAACCTCAACTAGCCCTCCAGGCAATGCCCACAGCCCATTATCTGTTCGCTGTATAAGCAGGATATTGCCATCCAATTGCACCACATTAGACGCGCCGACAAGTGGGCTGAGATGCAGAAGTGTATTTTGAAAATGAGATAGAAGTTCTTCTGGCGTATCATCCACAACAAGGCTAGTCATCTTTGCGCTTAGGGAAAGGATCTTCTCATATCGTTCTCGGTCGTAAGGATCTTCATTGAAGGTCAGTCCAGCTGAGCCAATCGACCGCAGTTCATCAGCAATTTCGAAAATCGATTCTTCAATAGTCATGATCCTCTGACCTTACATCAAATAGAGAAGATTGCGAATAAGATGCAGCCTAACAATTCGAGCTTGGGCGCCGGGGTATTCACCCTGGCCACCTGATCAAATTCCAAATTCCGGATCTAATCTTGCCAATCGCGCCGCACCGTCCGCCCTGCATGTTCTGAGCAGGGTCCCCGGTCAGCTCCTGCGAGACGTTAGGCTGCATCCAGATCAGACTTAGGCTCATAACCGAAGGAAATCAGGAGCCTGCGGGCTTCGTCAAGACATAACCGGATGAACTCAATAGTTCGCTGAACATCGTTGGCATCAGCGGGTGTCTTAGAGGTTAGTGCAGGATTTGGTCGACCGAGCCAGGCACGATCAATGAGATCATGCCATTCGGGATCGAACTGCGTTTTTGCCCATTCTGCACCAGCCCATTTCGAACCAATCTCCCCTCGCCTGATGTCATTTAGCAATCGAGAATAGCCAAGTACGGCAAAGGTCTGATAGAAGTGGCTTCCTATCTCTTGAGGGTCATCAAAAATGACCTTAGCCCAATTTGCATAGGTCCTGTATGCATCTAAGCGAAGGTCGGATACAGGAATAGGATCAATTAGAGTAGATGGATCCGGCCCAACCAGCACTATCCCCTTTTCCCTTAAAATCCATTTGACGACGATCGTATTATCGTGAGCCGACCGTTCAAGGTTGGTTCTTCCATGATCTAGATACCAGATCTCGATGCCGGATCGTTGATAATCCTGAAGAATTTCTCGAGGAAAGTAGCTACCTTCGAGGTGCTTTGCCCATGGCGATGGTTGTTCGTATAAATGAGAATGAAAAACTTGAAGTTGTTCTAATTCTTCCTCAATAAGATCACGTTCCACTCCAATCACAAAATCCAGATCGGAATGTCCGTCAAAGTGACCGGTAGCAGATGACCCTTGGAGCCAAGCCCCAATGAAATTCTCATCAAGAATCTCTCTGGAACCTTCAACGAGAAGGTCAAGTACTGGTTTGATTTCGGAATTCTGGTAATGCGGGTGATCTTTAATATTCATGATGATTCATTATGCAGCCTAACAGCCTCGAGCTGAGGCGCCGGGGGACGTACCCTGGCTATGAATTTCTGCCCCGCACCCCCACTCCAACGCTTGCAAATCGCGCCGCATCCCCGCTCGCCTCCTGCGAGACGTTAGGCTGCTCATTGATTTGAAAATCATTATTGAATTGAGCCTTTCTTGCTCTCACGCCGGATAAAACGTTTGATTGCAATAACAGGAATAGAAATCAGTGAGGAAAGAATAGTGGAAAGACCAAATCCAATATAGGCAAAGTAGAGCGAATTCCGTGCGATCTCTACAATCGATTCCCGCAAGAAAGCCAATTTGTCATCAACACAACAAAATAATACACGGTAAGGTAATGTTCCAATAGCACCTAGTACTACCGCTCCCAATCCTACATAGAGAATGACGTTCGACAGCCGCTTATACTCACTCCGGGATCTTAAGAAAATAATGATTGATATTCCTGCAAGCGGGGACGTGAAGAGGCAGCACATGCCAATATAACCAGGAATAATTAGCATATCAGCCATCAAAGTACCTTTAGTCCCTATGCATTTAGAGCAGCCTAACAGCCTCGAGCTGAGGCGCCGGGGGACGTACCCTGGCTGCGAATTCCTGACGCCCTGCCCCGCCCCATCGCTTGCAAATCGCGCCGCATCCCCGGTCGCCTCCTGCGAGACGTTATGCTGATTGAAACACGAATTCCTACCGCCTGTAGGGATCCGATGCATCGGCAGCCCAATTTTCGGGCATCTCCGCAACCCCCCACTGCTTCGGCGGACGCCATGCCGACCACATCTTGCTGATCGGTGAAGTCCCCGAAGTTATGCTTTGAACAGCTTCGTCGGCTGCCACATAGATCTCATGCATCTTTTGTTCTGTATATATGCCCAACTCTACGGCTTCTGCCAGTTCATCTTCATCCTTCAATTTCCACCCACTAAGATCGGGCTCAAACACGATATCCAAGAGATAGTCCTCAGTTTCAAAGCCCACCTCCATCCGATGAAGGGGAGCTTGTAGATTTACATACCACCACAAGAGCTCACCCTTCTCGGCAGATCGCATCGCATTAATGCTGTAGGCCTCGCTCTCACGACAGAGCATCAGGATATCTGTGTCAGTCCAATAGCTATCCGAGAGAATCGGTTTAGGATTGAGGAAGACATCACGAGCCGTGGCTCGTTTTTTAGTACGCTTGCACGGCGTTCCTGCCGGCCAATAGAGAGCGATCAATTCCGGCGAATCCTGAATAACCGTAGCAGGGATTGCCCACCATATGAATCCCTTCCAAAGTCCCCGGTACATTATTTGATCGCCTGGATTCCAGCGCTGCTTAGACATGGTCCTTCTCAAAGGAATGCTTAATCAGCATAACAATTCAAGCTTGGGCGCCGGGGCATTCACTCTGGCTAGGAATTCCCATATCGCATTCCCGCTCTATCGCTGTCAAATCGCGCAGCATCCCCGGTCGCCTCCTGCGAGACGTTATGCTGCGCAGTTCAAAGTTATTAATCATCTGGAATGCCAGGAAAACGTTGATCAGGGAAGTCCGTACGAGGAACATACTCACCCCCTACAAGGCACTTCTCGGGGAGGCTCAAGAAGTAGGTTCCACATGATTGGAAACTTGAGGCTACTCCAAGGTCTGATTGGATCCCTTCATCAAGCTGAGAAGCCACAATTGGTGGATATAAAGATTGAGTTGATCCCGATTTGATAAGTGAGGCTGAGAGAATAACAAGTCCGATCGAAGCAAAGAATACAGAAGCAATGAATATTGCTCGAAGGCTAGGAGAATTCCAATGATGGTTAATCATTTTGCGATTCCCCCATTGGGCAGAGAGGCTGATAGTAAGCGATTTACCTTTTCGACAGCTAAATCCTTGATTAAATGATACATGCATAAATCCAACGCAGCGCAGCATAACAGCTTTGAGCTGAGCTGCCGGGGCTCGCTAGCTGGCCTGGAATTCTCGATTCCGGCACCTGCTCCATCGATTGGAATTCGCGCCGCATCCCCGGTCAGCTCCTGCGAGACGTTACCCAGCCGTTTATATACTCTGGACAGCCGCGGTAGCCTTAGCCAGACCCGGAACGTAACGATTAAGTGCTATAACTAAATCTTCATGCATGAATGGATACCAAACATCCTCGTCTTGTGTTATCCATCTTGATTCAATATTTTCGTCTGATTCGCCAATATCAGCATCCTCTACAAGGACAATGTGCCAGACACTTAACTCGCAAAATCCCTCGAAGTAATCAACAGCCACACTCGGGAGCCACTCTGGATTGGTTAGGTTGATATTTTCTTCGGTAAGCTCCCTAATAACTGCCTGAAGCGTGCTCTCACCATCTTCTACTGCGCCACCTGGAAGGGCATACATTCCTCCCTGTTTATGAAGCGTGCCGAGGAGCGAACCATCCTCCCTCCGAACGATAATAGCCCGCGCACTGACACGATTGAATGGAAGATCAACCGCCTTTTGAGATCCAGATATTTCCTGGCCTTTCAAATACCAGACATCTGTGTAATTGGCTCGCATGAATGCAACCTCACTGCTCTAGCACTCGTGACCATAGACAATTTTCTGCTGGGTAACAATTCGAGCTTGGGCGCCGGGGCATTCCCCCTGGCCACCTGATCAAATTCCAACTTCCGGATCTAATCTTGCCAATCGCGCCGCATCCCCGGTCGCCTACTGCGAGACGTTAGCCGGATGAAAAATGGTCTCTGCCACGACAGGAGCGGCCCGCCCCACACTTCCAAATGTGCAGCTAGATCTCAGCCTTCGGATCTTCCAGTAGATTCACACCCGGCAGCCCTGGCTACCGCAACCCGGAAAGCGAATTCTCTTCTGGTCCTTTTCCAAGAGCATAGCACCATTCAATCCGAAATCTAGACATGCTTAATGTTCTCAAATCTAAGAACCCAATTGACTTGTTCCAAAGGAATGATTTACTCAGGCAGGCCCCCTTCGCTGGCCACGCTTTCTCAGGCGCGGCTCAGAAGTTGAACAGCATGCCCGCAGGCAGCACTTTGCTTAAAATGGATTCATCCGGCTAACGTGACATTGTGCGGATCACGGTCCACGTAGTATCCAAAAGGGTGAAATTAAGCTGCTCATTAACCAGATTTGTGACCCCCAAGATGTCGTTTGGTGATCCTCGTCCCCAAAGCAGGAGGAATCTGGTCTATCCGTGAAAAAGTGCTAAATTCAGCATTTGCTTGAGATTAGACCATTTTGGAGACTAGTTCAAGGATTAACGGGATTCTCCCTTGACCTTGCTTGTTCCAACTTCAGCAATGTTCTCAAGAATGAGCCTTGAAGCGCTCCGTACATCGAGGACAATCCCAATTCCTGTTTCCGTTATTGAGCATCAACAGCAACAACCTCAAAGGGGTCAGCTCACCCGGATCGCTTCGGTGAAGTGCTCAGTCCCGTCCTTGATTGCCTTTCAGCAGGTTTAACAAGGACCGTATCCCCCATCCCCTCGGTAGTTCTGGATATGCGGTGTCCTCAGTCGAAGTCTTGTGGGGTTCGGGCCGTGATTCCGGGTATGCGGTCAAAGTGCTTTGTGTCAAATGTTATGGCATCGAGAACGTCATGGTCCTGCATCCAGAGGCCATTATAAGAATCCACGAAATCGATATTTCCATCGACGTACAAAAGCATTGTCCTCGCAATTAGTTCCGATCCTTCTACCTTCAGTCCTGGTGTATTCAAGATGCCTACGACTCGATCACGTACTTGATCCTTTGCCATTCCATAATATGACTCGAGCGTCCACACGATCTCCGCAATCGTAAGAACGCTTGTATAAAGCTCGAGCTTTCCGGCTTCAGCCTGCAGCAAAAGCCTTTCTACAGCCTGCGCTTGATCCGGAACATCATTCGTCAGGTAGCGTAAAAAGAGATTGGTGTCGACGAAATAGCTATCCATCGACCAATCTCCTAGCGACCCTCCTTTTAACATCCTGGCGAACTTTTTCAAAGTCTTCTGTCTTCTTTCGGGCTTGGACGCTCCCCCTAAGATTTCGAAGGGTCTGAGTTATCGGCTGGAGAATGATTTCGCCATCCTTCTCAATGAATAGCACCCGGTCGCCTGGCGTGAGGTTAAAACGCTCGCGGATCCTTTTCGGTATCGTCGTTTGTCCGCTTGAAGTGATCTTTGACCCAATCATTTCATACCCTTCCAATGTACCGCGGATTCTTGAGTAAATAATACCATATTCTGAGATTAATAATTATTCGTTTTAATATTAATATCCACTAGGTTATTAATTGGGAACTTTGATCCACTCTGATCACTTTTAATGACCACCTGATCAACAATAGTGATAGCAAATGGTAGGCCATTAGTCAGAATCGTAAATCATCGAAAATATACACCTCACGAAATGCTTTCCAGGGATATCCGGGATTAGGAGAACTAAATGAGAGTAAATGCCCCGAACGTGAGGGGGGCACGCTCGGGGCAAGAAAGGATCACTCACAAATGGTGGGATCCTTTTCCACTTTAAATTGTAGCAACTTGAGACCGTTGACGCAAGTAGTTGGAGATCCATAGAGGTCCTTCTGATTCTTCTATGCCAGGCTTTCGCCCGCGCGGGCTCATTCCACTTTCCGACACATCTACCTCTCCTAAAGAAGGATAGAGTTCCTTAAAAGCAAAAAGGGCTCTCACGTATTTTCGAATCCTGCCGGATCAGGTGGTTAGCGTTAATGGTTCGTGGATTCCACGGGTGATACACCCAATAAATCCAAGCACGATGGATAAAGATAGAAAGACTGGATGCGGCAAGGGGACGTTTGTTTACCCACCCGCATCCAGCCGTCTCTTATCTTCTTGAATCTAATTAAGTTCCAATGACGTGGAGTCAATCCCCGTATAGAGAGAACGCCGAAGCAGCTGGTCATAGCTGGTCCAAGGATGCCCGTTCTGTTTGGTATCTGCGAGAAGCGTCGCGAAACGGTTAACTTGCGCATCCAGGTTATCCAGATAATGAAGGGCTGCTGCTTCTAAGGTCTTGGGACGACGGGGCGATCCCCACTCGTATGTGCCGTGGTGAGAGATCACGAGATGCACTACTTCAAGAGCAAGGCGCGTTGGAAACCCCACAATCCCTTCAATCGCCATGCTTACTTCCCGTTCACCAAGGACAATATGCCCAAGCAATCGACCCTCATCCGTGTAGTCGGTATCGTATCCCCAAGACAACTCAAGCATCTTACCGATATCGTGGAGAAGAATGCCAGTTATCAGCAAATCCCGATCAAGCTCTGGATACAGGTCAAGCAGGGGACGTGCAAGCAAGATGAGCTCATACACATGCTCAAGAAATCCACCAGAGTAAGCATGATGAACTCGACGGGCTGACGGTGCTTTTAGAACCTGTGCGATCCATTCCGGGTCCGCATAGAAATGGCGAACGAGTGCAGACAGGTTCGGATCCGTGATATTGTTGATCACCTCCAGCACCATCTCCCACATTTCATCGATATCACGTTCGGTTGTTCGGGTCATCTCCGCGAGATCAACCTCTTCCTCTCGTGCTGCACGCATGCGCCTGATGTTTACCTGCAGTTCTTCCCTAAACCTCTCGACGACTCCTTCTACTTTGACCAACCTTCCACCATTTATCTCTTCGAAAATCTGATCACCTTCCTCCCACATCCTGGCTTCGATGAACCCCGTTCGATCGACCAGCTGCATGCGCAGATACATGCCTCGACCTGGATCCCGAAATGGATCGAGGCGTGGATTCCGGCCAACGAAGTAGCCGATAAACTCCATGCCTTCCCGCAGATCCTTCACGTAAGGACCTTTGTCAGGTTTGCTGGTTTCCAAATTGCTGGCCATAACGACCTCTATTCTGAATAAACGGAAAAGGAGTCCTCTGGAGAGAGGGACTCCCTTCCATTCATTCCGATTAATTCGAACCAACTACATCAACGCAGAATGGTACTGATACCACTCACACAAATGGACCTCGATGCTGTTTCATTCTTGTTTCGCTACCCTGTCAATCGAAACCGAGCCCCCTGCTCTTAAGAGATACGAACCGCCCTCGACCAATGATGATGTGATCGATGCAGGCTACATCCAGGAGCTTCCCGGCCTGGACGACCGCCCTGGTGATGGCGATGTCTTCCGGGCTAGGCGTTGGGTCTCCCGAAGGGTGATTGTGCGCAGCCAGGATCGCGGCGGCGTTGGCCTGGATTGCCGGGCGGAAGAGCTCGGCTACCCTCACCAGCGAGGAATTGAGAGATCCGTGGTAAATCTCAAGCGGCTCACCGATGATCCGATTTCTCGTGTCTAAAATCAGAACGTACAGGTGCTCCTGCTCGAGATCCTGCATGAGAGGGACCAAAACCGCTGCGGCGTCATCGGGAGACTGAATCGTTGGAGCGTGATCCTCCTGAGAGATCATTCTTCGCTGCCCCAACTCCAGGGCTGCCTTGACGCAGGCTGCCCGGGCAAGCCCGATCCCGTAGACCGAGGTCAGCTCGTGGATGGTCGCCCGAGAAAGACTCTGGAGCGACTCAAATCGGGTCAGAAGTGCAGCAGCAACTTCTATTTGGTCCTTACCACCCACAAGCGCTGCCAGGAGCTCGAGCACGTTACAGTCCTTCGCCTGGTAGCTCACTCGATAAACTGGCCTCTCACGCAACGGAATGGATTGGAGGAGCGAACCTCCATTTTGATGGGTCAGATTCCATCGGTTTGCCTTCGCGGCTGAGCTGCGCACTTCGTCCAAGAACGAACGTTGGATCGTCATGTCCTTTCTCTCTTCTTCCAATAAACATTCGGCGGAACTGTTAAAGACCGCCCTCGCGGACAGGCGTGCTCCCGCTGAGAGCGGTCTTCATCCCAGCTGCACCTTCCAACAGGTCAGGGGTGTATTACCAGCCCTGCCGGTTTATTGGAGTGTGATTTAATCTTTGAGGAGGAGATGGGGGATCAGCTGTGCAAAGAAGTATTGTGGAGATCCAATCTCGGAGTTCAAACAAGACTGGACATCATGAAGGGAAAATCGATTGAGGCTTACAGATCTGGGATACAGTTTGTAGATTCTGCCGTGACCACGATCCGATTACGGCATCATAGGTTGGTAAGAAGCCCAATCCCATAGCGCAGAGTGGCAACGGACTTTCAACTACACCTCCGGAGCACTTGCGTACCTGCGCAGCCTTTCATCGATAACCGGTCGGTCGCTCCGTGCATATGTGAGGACGCGCACAGAATAGAACAAGAAGAAAAGGAGCAGCAGGAAGCCTCCTGCGCCCAAGAAAACTTCGGTCACATTTATTTCGTTTTACCTCCAGGGTTATCCGTTGATCCACTTTAGCTTCCATAGCTGCCGAACTGTGTTAGGGCTCAGTGAGCCAGCCGTTAGTCATCCGTTATTCCCCTCCGGGATATTCCACAATCACGCCTGTTCCGGACTCCATTTCTGTGAAGGATTTCCCCACACAAAGAACAAGGCCTCCGGGAACACAGAGGCCTCTGAAATAGCTGGTGTATGGGTTATCGACTGTACAGCTATGGACCAGTGAGAAGCGATTGCGACTGCAGGACTTCTAGATCAAGGTGGGGCTGGAAGCCCTGGCCGGGGACGTAGATAGTACGCGATTCGAGGCTCTCGATGTAGCGCCACCAGTCTGAAGTGATCCCGTAGGTGATGAGGGGGCATCCCGCTTCGGGATTGTTCGGCGGGCAGAACTTCTGCCAGTAGGTCTCCTCCACATCGATGCAGGTGGGAGGCCACTGCGTCCAGTCCCAATACCAGCCGGGCTCGCCGTATACCTCCCACCCGCAGTATTGGACGGTTTCTTCGAAGCGCTTCCAGTGGTAATCCCACTGCACCCGGGCGTAGAGCGCCCAGCCGGCCATGAACTGCGTCCGATACGCTGGATGCCCACCCACGCTGCCCGATCCGGTCACCGACGCCCACTGCGAAAGCCCGCCAAACCAGCCTCCTCGGAAGACGCCGGCGTTGTCCCAGGTGTAGCGGTCGAGCTGCTCTCCCGACGGACCCGTGAGGAGTCCACCAGGCAGAAGCGCCTGCACCGCGGAAGCCGGGCATAGCTTCAACCCTCCGAGGCTCTCCGGCAGTTTGCCCAGCGATGAAGAAACGCACGCCTGGGCGTACTGGTTTTCGCTGTAAAGTTTCATTCTTGCATCGAGAGAGAAAGCGGAGAGGTTCCCGTCGCTTGCCGAGCTCCATGTAACGGTCGTTGTAGTCGGGTCAGGGGACAGACCCAGCTCGATGCGATACCCTTCGATCCGGTTGCCGGACCACTCGATCGTCCTGGGGCTGCTATCGGACCAACCGAAGGTTCCTGGCGTCCAACCCGCCTGGATCACGAGCGGGACATCGACGAATGCCAGTGCTGGCACGCGATGATTGATGTAGGGGGTGGGGATGATGATCACGGCCTGATCACCCGGGAAGATGCCGCTGCACAACACCTGCGCAGGTGCATCCTCAGATTCGATAAGCTGCCACCCCAGGCACGGGGTGTTGATCAGCCAGTGCACGTCCGAGTAATCAAAGGAAGGGGCAGCGCTCACGATCTGGATATCCCCTGCAGCCAGGTACAGCCCAAGAGCAGCTCCCCCTATCAGGAGAGCGGTCAGCCAAAATCGCATTCATCGTCTCCGCATCGAATGAGTGAAGTCACTCGGACCTGTACCAGTTCGTACGATCATTCTAGGTGCTCCAGTCGCCAAGCAACGTTATGCGTTCGTTACTAACCCCTCCTCTCCGACAGCTTCCCGTATCGTCCGAAAAGCCTTTCTCGTCTGGCGCGCCCAGGAGAGCGAAGCAACCACATCTCAGAATTTCCGCGCCATCCGTCAGGCATATCCAGCGGAACGAGATGCACGCTCTACCGATACATCAAGCTGGAACTTCGGATCTAAGCCTTATTCCATCTCCAACTCCATCGCATAATGCTCAGCAATTCTTTTCTCCCATCTTGTACGCCCCTTGATGATCCCGATCACCCGACTCCAGTTCACTCGATCCATGACATCGACGTATTCGCGTTCCGCCAATTCGCCATCATGAACTTCGATGAAGGAAAGAGCTGCAACCCCCTGCCTCTTCCGCCTCGGCCTGTGCTTGACGGCAAACAAAGTCCCTCCCGGGAAATAGCCGAACTCTGCGAGCTCGACTACAGCGTACTGATTGTTGTGCAGCGTTTGACCGATTCGGAAATGATCCTGGTGCGCTAAAGAGTTCAGATCACCCACGAAGAGGATCATCCATTCATTGGAGCTCAGGTGATCCTTCAGCAACTCGAGTACATGGCCCTCACACATCGCACGTCCTCCTTTCATTTCGCAATTGGACCGGCAAATCCTGCTCGCTTGTTAAATTGAATGGAAAAGCGGCAGAGAGGTTTGTAGCCTTCTGCCGCCGGGAATTTGGTAATCTCAGCGGAGTAGAGAATATCCAGCTACTTAGAGATCACCTGTTGCTTCCCTTTTGCTTTGCTCACCCCAAGTACAGATCAACTTCCTCTATGTTCCTGAGACCATGGGATCCTCATGTTGCTATGAGGGTGCAGGGAGTTCGCCGCTGGTTTAGAACGGGATCTCGTCCATCTCCCCCGCCTCCAGCCTGTCATCCCCTCCCACTTCGAACATACGGATTTGCTTCTTCTGTGGCTCGACCATCCGATGCAGCTGGTCCGCAACCTCGAACTGCGCCTGACAGCGATCACAGGCGACTTGCTGGGGGGCTGCCCCGATGTAGTTCTCACTGCCGCATTCCGGGCAAGTCCAGGTATATCCGGAGGCCATAATCGATACATTTCTCATGGTGCATCCTCTGTCGAGCTGTCATCCTCATCCGAAGACTGCGGGTCGGAGCGGGTCAACCCTGGCATCTCCATGGAGGCCTGCTGCACCCCGCAGGGCTTGCCCACGCTCGTGAGCAGCGCCGCCAGCGAGATCGGATCGAGGTCCACAAACCACCCGCCATCGACATCCTGCTTCTGCGCCGGAAGCCGTCCCTCTGCGAGGGGCGAACCCCGCGGGATGAAGAGCCGCACCATCGGTCGAGGACTTGGGTTCGGTTTCGCTGTTGTGCGAAGTTGGTTCTCTGGGTTTTCCATCCCTTTCCTGAACGGGACCCGCTCTTGTGCAGGAATCACATCCGGCTGGTCACGCCGATGATATCTATCCATGACTTCTGCCCTCCTGTGCAGATAAGCTAAGCGGCTGCGTCGTCATCAACAACACAGCCGCTGACGGTAACTCATTTTTTCCATTCAGTTTTTGTTCAAGCGTCTACTCCATTGACCACACCCACCTTTTTTAATGAGCGCCGCAAGAGCGATGTGGTCTTCTCCAAACCATATGCAGCAACTTGATCGTTGAGATCTTTTTCTCCTTCCAGGAAGGGATGATCAATTAGCCTTGAATTTGGTAGTTTGGCCTGCCATCGGAAAATGGCCTCACATCCCGCGGGATCGTTCTGTGACAGAAGAAGGAGAATGGGGATTCTCTGAAGACTGGGCAGAAGGTACCCGGGGATACCCGTTCCATTAACCGCCGTTCCTTGAAATCCCATCTGGCATAGGTTCACGGCATCGATGATGCTCTCCGTCAGGATGACGGGCTTGCGCCTGTTGATGTTTCCCAAACCCCATATGACCTTAGGCAGACCACCCAGGCTAAGATATTTGAGGGAGGCGCTTTTACGCGTGGACCTGCCGATCATGTGACGGACGGTCCCATTTTTCGAAACGTCGGGGAAGACGATCCGACCAATCAGCCATTCGCGGGGTTTGTCTCGATCGTTACGCACGAAGAGCCCGGCCACCTCCGCCGCTTCTCTCAACTGCGGCGGGTATCCTGCCAGAGCACCGATGAGGCCGCCTCGGGTGACATACCCGATGCGAAACCTGCGCATTGCAGGAAGGTCAATCCCGCGGGAGAGGAGATACTCCCTGGCACTTCCTCCCACCTCGCTCATCAAGCTCAGATGATAGACGCGACTGGCCAGCGCGAGCACCTGAGCGATCCCGCTCGTCAATTCCCTGGGTGGTGGCTGCGGTTTCACATCGACAAGGGGGATATCAAGGACCTGTAGTCGCCGCAGCACCTCCTTGAACATCTCGGGGGCTCGATGGTCCCAAGTATCGCCGAACACGAGCAAGCCTTCGAAATCATAGACATCCCCGCCTCGGTTGCAGCGGAAGCAGTGGAAGAGCCCGCTATTGAGGTTGACGCTCATATTCGGCCTGCCCGAATCGTGATGAAACGGACAGCGGACCATGATGTTCGTTCGGTCACCGCACGCAGCGATCACGATTCCAGATCGTTCCATGACGTGCAGCAGATCAGGCTTTCTGTCATCCATACATGAATACTCTCCAATGTCCCAGGCTCGAGTCAAGTCTTTTCGCGTGACATGATCGTTAGTCATCGCATAGTGGATTGGTCATCGCAAGGTGATGGAAGAGCTCGTACCGAGGCCTATGGCCACCGTACAGGAGTCACGGGAACTCCTGCAAGCAGTGGGCTCATGGGCATGGCACGTGACATCGTCAGGACGAGCTGATCCTTGGCGCGCGTGAGCCCCACGAATGCCAGATTCTGCTCTTCCTGAAGATCCGCTCCTTCGAGCGGCAGCAATCCATCGTGGAAGCCAGGGATAATGACCGCTCGCCACTCCCTACCCTTTGAAGCGTGGAGCGTTGACAGCTGGATCCCCTCCGCCTGTCGGGGTCGGCCAACCTGCTCCTCAAGATACTCTACGAACTGACCCAACGAGCCAAACTCCACGCATGTCCTTACAAGTTCTCCCAGTGCCCTAGCAGCTGCGAAGTCGCCTTCGCTGTTGAGGTAACTCGAGATTTCACTCAAGTGGATGATGTTCGCTACAAGGTTTGAGACTTTCAGATCCTTCCCGCGTAGATCGGCGAATATTTCACGCAGGTCGAGGATCCGGTTCGCCCGCTGCACTACCTGCTCCCGATATATGCCCGGCTTCGCTAGGACCGCGATCAAGTGGTCCCAGGTTAGAACCTCATCACGGCGCAGCTGGTAACGGGTTCTGTTCCCGACCCCGCATGGCGGATAGTTGATGATCGACTCCAGCATCCCGTCATCCATTGGATCGTGCGTCAACTTTAGATAACCGAGGATGGCCTGTGTCTCTTCACGCTGGAAAACGTCCTGCGCCGACCCCACGATCTGATACGGAATCCCCCGTAACCGCAGCGCGATCTGCAGCGGATTCTGCTGGGCATGGGTCCTGGTAAGCACAGCGATCTCCGAAATCGCGACGCCCTGTTGTCTGAAGCTTTCGATCCATTGGGCGAGCTGACGTCCAACGTAGTCGATCTCCATCTCGGGGTTGAGCGCATCCACGGCGATCACTGGCATGCCGAGCGACGGCCGTTTCGGGATCATGCCGTTCGCATCAGGACCCGCCAGCAGTCGAGCGGCGCTGATGATCTCAGGCGTCGAGCGGTGGTTTTCGAGCATCACCTCGGTCTGCAAATCCTGGGGGAAACCTGCTACCAGTTTCTCCCAATTCGCCCCACGAAAACCGTAGATGGATTGAGAAGGAGAAGCCAGAAGGACAAACTCGCTCGATCCTTTGAGCAGCACATCCAGTACTGGCCACTCGGTCACCGGATTGACATCCTGAGCCTCGTCGACAAACACGCATATGCCTCTGAGAAACGATCGCAGCTCGTCGTCTTCCAACTCCCTCGTGCACTGCTCCAGCAACCCTGTAAAATCAACAAGGTTCTCGGCTCTTAGGATCTGGAAATATCGCTGGATCATCTGCCGTACCTGTGGATGCAAAGCTTCGTACTTCCCTCCTCGAGAGCGGATTCGCTCCATATCCTGGATGGCCTGTCTCGGTTCGATGAATCGGACGTCGAGCTCCTTTGCAGCGCGTTCCATGAGGGCAAGCGCTTTATCCTCTGATATGACTTGTGGAACCTTATCCCCACGCGCCTGCCGAGCCAGCCTGATTAGCCAGTACGCCATGCCGTGGATGGTCCGCACGGGGACTTCACCGCCGATTCGGTCGGCGATTTCTCTAGCTGCCTGGCGGCTGAAAGTCGTGGCCAGGATCATATAGGGCGAGACGCCCTCGGTTAAACGTTGGCGAATCTCACTTACCAGCCGGTTCGTCTTCCCGGCACCGGGGGCTCCTGCGATCAGCTTCATATCCATGTGCTCCAACCATCAGTGCAGCGGCGCAACCGCTTCCGCCAGCCGAACGCACTCCTGGATACCTTCATGTAACTTGCTCCAGTTGACCACGGTTCAATTTGGATTTCAGGTAGTCTGTCCACATGAGTCGGGCTTGGTGTTCCCCATAGAGGTGTTCTAGGACAGCAACGATCAGCCTGCCTCGTTCTTTTCGCCGGTAGGCCTTCCAACGTTGATTTCTTTGAGGCAGAGAAGATGAAGGCGAAGGCGAATATGCACGCTTGCGCATTGAAATCTCCCTTCCGCAAGGCAAGACGAATAAACCGCCGGGGGTGAATCCAGCGGCAAAAGAGTGAATCCGATATTTAGAGTTGGTTCAGGTCAAGAACCAGGGAAATAGTTATGCAAGCAGGTTTTCACGTTCGAGAGAATTTCTTTTCTTTGGCTGGACATGCTTGTAGAGTCGGCGATCCTTGGAATCGAATCCTCGTTAAGTGTCAAGCGGATACACCGTGATCTGAAAGGATATCTTCTATCTGATGCTTTAATACGGGTAGCTCTTTCTCAACCGCAGCCCGAACAGCATCGGCGTCAGTACCCGTGTAATCGTGAACAAGGATATGGCGCATGCCGATCATCTTGGACCTCGGTACGTGGGGATTGGTCAATTGGAGGGCTGAAGAGAGTTTGTTGACTGCCTAACCAAGGATCTGAAGTTGATGAACGACTCAAGCCTGAAGAAGCTCATTCTCATCAAATACTGAACGTCCTTCACTTGTGTACTTCTCGATCAGATCGATCACGTCGAGGATATCCTGCGGTCGACTGCCATCATCCCTCATAACGATCTGGCCTCGTTGAGCACCTTATCCCGGATGCGCGGACGGAGGCTGCGCTCCGTGACAACATCCACATCGCATCCTAACAAGTCCTGCAAATCCATCAAGAGTCCGCCCAGGTCCATTACACTCCGTCCTGGCTCAAGCACCACCAGGAAGTCGACATCGCTGGCGGATGTCGTGTCGCCCCGCGCAGCCGAACCAAAAACCCGTAATTTACTTACGCCATATTGGGCAGCAAGCGCTTCGATTTCCTCGCGCTTCACCTCTAGCAGAGAATGGATCTCCATTTGCACTCCTTGCTATACCTCTTGTTGTGACCATCGCGAGATGGGTCGACATCCCTTTCACGATCATTGTAACTTGAGTGGGACTGGACTAAAGAACCACCATATACAAAATTCATTGTTCCGACTAGAGCTTGATCGATTCGCGTTCGTTCTGGCAGAGACGGAACCGTGTTATCTCACCGTCGGCCTGACCAGAAGCGATCTCAATTCCTTGGCTCTTTCGTCACGGCGTAATCCGCAGACCCGAGCTCTCGGCAATCTCGCACGCGACGAGAAACTCGGGCCCGGAGGCGCAGTTTCGTCGGAGGTATCCCTCCCGTATTGCGGCTCTCCCCTCTTGCACTGTTCGCTGGATCACATCCCGGATCTCATCCGAGAGAACTTCCTCCAGCGAGGTCTTCGAACGTTCCAGCCGATACGCAACTTTCTTGATCATGGTCCACCTCCTTGATGATGCTCGGGAAAACGAAAAGACCCCCTGGAGGAGGCCTCTTCTCGCGATCTAAGGCGATCGATTTGTAGGTACCACTGATCCAGGCTGGATTTCCTCCTTTCATGCAAAGCGGCAAATATGAATTCAATGGGGGTTAACAACTGCTGAAAAGGCAATAGAACTGGAACGCAAAAAAGCCCGGACGGGCGTGAAATCCCGAACCGAGCCTTGAATCGCTTATCGAATATTCAATTGTTAGAAAATGGCAAGATCAACCACCCTACAAGAACCGCTCACCCAGGAAGTGGGGCTTATGAGGGAAGAAGATCAATGATCTGTTGGATGGAGATTTATCCCCGTGTGAATGCAACCACTCCCTTGGCTGGTAGAGTACGAAGGACCAGGAGGGTGAAGGCTGCAATCTACGTATGATTTCCTTGGCATTGATTGTGGAGGAGGGATCGATCCAGTAAGAGTCTGAAAGGGGGGATTTAAAGTCGAGGCGCCGCTTCTAAGCGGATTTTTCTGAGAATTTTGAATTGTCTGCAAACTCGATGATGACTGCATCATAGAGATGGACACATCGGAAGTCAATAGATTTGGCGTTACACATTCGTTAGTTGCATCTCAAAATTCGATCTGAACAATACCAAAAAGACTCGGGCCCCTGCTAGCGCATTTTCTATCGGTAAGGATCCTGCTCAAGAAGCGATAAAAAGATACCTCGGCGAAGGGGAAAAATAGCCAAGCAAAAAGAATTTTCCGGGAAGAATTGGTCGTCGAGATGAGGATCATTCATAATGGGCCCTTCCTTTAATACCGGAAAATTACACCCTATAGTCGCGATTGGCCGACTCATATCTAATCATTCCTAAAAATGAAATCTCTATCTTCATCAAGAATGATCACAGGCTCTGTTAAAGATTGGGGAAAGCTTATCTTCCATTACGGTTCTATCTAATTCTTTTAGGTTGTTGCCGTAGGGATCCTATAGTATTGATGTTTGACTCACGCGAATCTAAACGACTACAAATAAAGCCCCTATTCGATCGTTTGAGGTTCTAAACGCCTACAATAGATCGGAGGTTTACTGCCAGGGTGTGCCTCGGCATACTGCTTCCACCATTCCCCACTTGGCAAAAGGTAGCAGATAGATTTCATTATAGGTCGCCTCAAGTGAGTGGTAGGCTGCACCTTATCCACAGAAATCACCACTCAATGGATAGCACCAATGTGGAATTGGAAGCTCAATTGGTGGATCAAGGCTGATCGCGACCTCGAAGGAAGCGACCTGACCATAACCATTCAATACAGACAGCTCTTCATTGGAAACGAACCAATCACCGAAGATACTATCGCACGTATGGCACCCGAACGAGATATATGATTTGCCTACTGTTTTGCTGTACCGGGGTTTAATCTCTCCCAAATTTAGGAACGATCCATCGGGTGACGAAATGTACTTTCTTGCAGCTGCAATTATCTCTGGACGATGGACAAGTCGTTTGGACTCCCATAGTTCTTCATCAGAACGAATTTCTGCATTACACGCGGCACGAAGTACTCCATCTTTGCAGAACAGGTGATTAGTGGCACCGCATTTCCAGCATCGCATCTCGTAGAAAATCAGCTTGAGGATCTGGTCGGGAGCGGTTCGCGCAGACCGGGCAAACTTGATTCCATCACAGAGATACTGCTCTACGAAGCTAGGAAGCGAGATCAGATTCCGCCCGCTGAGAGACACACAATACATTCCATTCTGCGACTCGAATACGTAGAAAATTGGAAGGTCAGGTCTATCTTCTGTTAATGCATGGGGAGGTTTTTGGAAGAGCCAGCAGCAGGATGCTCCTATCTGATCATACCGAGATTGTCGTAAAAGCGTCTTATCCAATGATTGCGGACTCAATTGAATCTCAAACGCCACCATCTGGGAACTTTTTGTGGCAAACACGTCAGCTCGCCAGCCATCACCTTGAAATTCCTTCTTTGTTTGGTAACCAAGCCGAATACAGGCGGCAACGATTTCGGATTGAATTCGAGCGTGCTTGCTCTGTTTTGACACGTAGATGCCCCCTTAATTTTCCATGGAATTGGGTAAACGTGCGTCTACCGGCTTTGATCTGCGAGGTCCCGCTTTTCTGGCGGTGAGGCGCATGGAATCTCCCATACGTCTGTCTTCCAAGATAGCAAAACTGCTCCATCAGATGCAATTCACGGGGCACACCTGCCCAACTCCGCTGTGGTCCTAGGTCCCCTCGAGCCACCTGACAGACAGAACCAAAATGACCGTGAATACAACACATTCTCAAACCTGCAGGATCAACATCATCGACCCGGCACGTCCCAGCTTAGAGTCCATGGCCCCTCTCGATAGATCGTCACTTCTCCGAAGTGGATCTGCACATGGTTGCTCCAGATCCTATCTGGATCAAAGACGAGGCGCGTGACCATGATCCCGGAAGACTCCGAAGAAATCGGGTCCGGGTATATCCAGGATGGGCCTGACCAACCTGCTTCCAGGATGATGCTCTCGTAGCGACCATCAGGAGGCTGTTCCATGACGTCAAGCTCCACCTCGACCAGCAGTTGGTCTTTGCGTGAGGTCGGGGGAGCATCCCGAGAGTCGATCACTACTGTACCTGAGACAAACCGGACTGAAGCGACGCGCAGCACGCCGCCGGCGACTTCGAAGGTCTGATCGATGGGAACAAAGTCGCCTTCTTGGGGCTGGGCAGGCAGGTCGAACGCGAAGGATCCTTCGGCATCCGCGCGTGGGTACATCGTCCCGATTTGCAGCGTCACTGTTATTGCATCCGGCGCAACTGGCTCAAACGTCCAGCGCTCGTTACGGAGATGGCGGCGTGAGCCGGAGGGTTCGGTCGCTATGGCGATCGGATCAGGGCTGACTTCGTCGAGGTCCATCGCGCCCGGCAGCAGAGTATAACGTCGACCTTGATCATCGATCAGGGCCATCTCTGACGCCTGGGCGACAGCCTCCAATCGCGGCATGCTCCAGGTCACATCGAGGACAGTACGATCGGACGCCTGAACGACGTTTTTGATGGAAAGCCGCATATCGTCGATGGACAGCACCGCCTCCGGCGAGTATATAAGCTGTTCGAAGCCTGATGCTTCAGTTTCCACCAACGGGGAAAGCGGAATCTCCAGCACCCAACGATCTGACCATTCCGAACCTGGGACTAAACCATTCACGTTCCAGATCACATACACACTCTCGGTGTCTGGCGGCAGCGCTTCCAGGATATACCCGAGACCATAGTCAGTCGGCTCTTCCTCCAATTCCGGGCATTCTGCTGCTTCACACGGTGGCCAGACCCGGCCGTAGAATGCCGTATTCCATCTCAGACGTTTCCCGTCAAGCCTCTCCACGATGATAGCTTCTGGGCTGATATGGGGAACCTCTGGCATCCCTTGAAGCGGCAGTCCCCGGATCACGATTCTCATGCGCGTATCCTCTTGCGTCGCCACAAATTCCTGCACCTCGAAGGTCACGCCGGCTTCGGTGCGCGCCACGGGCTTTCCCAAAGACAGAGCATTGGTCTCCTCAAACAGACCAATGCCGGGAATGTAGCGCTGCCAGAACTGCTGGAAGGCTGCCCAAACGCGTTCAGGGCCAATGAGTGCCAGCGCCAGACCGAGCGCGATGACCACGCCGATCACCGCCAGACGCAAACGAACAGATGACCTTCTCGACATTGGCAGATTGACGTAGGCTTCGAGATGTGCCGCAGCCAGCCGCGTTTCGAGAGTTTCAGCAAAGAAATCGCTCGGTGAAGCGGCATGGAAATAATCAGTCAGAACCGAATCAAATAATGCATTGTCATCATTCATCGTCGATCTCCCATAAAGCGCGCAGACGACGGATCAGCCGCGATAGGGCCATCTTTGTCGCCGCCTCACTTTTTCCAATGATTTGACCGATCGCAGCGTGAGACAGATCTGCAGCGTAACGAAGCCGAAGCATATTGAGTTCTTCCTCGGAAAGGCTTGTGAGGATCCCCTCAAGCCGAAGAAATAAGTCTTTGCGAACCATTTCATCTTCCGGTTGACCTTCGAAGGTAGGCAAAGCCTCAACCAAGAGGGGCAGAGGAGGGGAACTACGATGAAAATCAGCGCACCGTCGCTGTGCAATCGTAAAGAGCCAGGCCGCGAAAGTGCCTCGGGGGTTGTATCGATGGAGCCCTTCTAGCACATCCATAAAGATGGATGAAGTCAGTTCCTCTGCAATCGCCGGATCGGCTGTTTTCGAGAATACGTAGCAATACACTCGATCGAGGTATCGGCGATAGAGCAAGCCGAAAGCGCTCGGGTCTCCACGCGCTCTGATCGCTAGCTCGTCATCGCTCGAAGTGTGGTCCTCCAACCCGTGATTCTTTCCACGTTTCATGTATCGTCGACTCCCGCCCGGCCAATGTTCACCAATATATATCGGGAAATTATTCAGAAGGTAACAGATCGAGAGTAATGGAGATAGACTTGTGTGGGGTTGTTGCCGACGTTAATTGTATTGCTGGGAATTTCCCCGTTTATAGTAACCACGCACAGCAATAGGTACTCATCCTTCTGGAGTACCCACTTCTCCTTCAGGCTCGGGCGTGCGCTCGACCCACAGCCGCGATTCCCAGGGGAAGGGCTGGATCGGGCGGCCCTTGAAATAGGTCTCCATCAGGCGCCGGAAGATGGGGGCGGCCCAGTCCGAACCCTCGCCGATGTTCTCGACAATCACCGCCACGGCGATGTCCGGCAGGTCCTCGCGCCCCTCGTAGGAGTAGCCCGCGAACCAGGCGTGCGATTCGGCCACGCCGGTCGTAGTCGCGGTGCCGGTCTTGCCGGCCACGTTCAGTTTCAGGCCAAGCATGCGCCGGTAGGCCGTGCCGCGCGTGTCCTCGACCACCATCACCATCGCCTCCTGGATCGCCGCCAGCGTCTCGGCGCTGATGGGCAAAGTCCCCTGCTCGACCGGTGCGAACTGCTGCAGCACCTCGCCCTCGGCGTTCTGTACGCTCTGCACCAGCTGCGGCTGGTAGAGCGTGCCGCCGTTGCCGACCGCCGCCACGTAGCGCGCCACCTGCAGCGGGGTGACCTCGAGGAAGTTCTGGCCGATGGCCAGCTGGATCGGGTCGTTGTAATCCCATTCCTGGCCCAGGCGCTCGAGCTTGGTCTCCGGGCTGGGGACAGTGCCGGGCTCGTCGCCGATCTCGATCCCGGTCGACTGGCCCAGGCCGAAGCCGGTCGCCATGTCGGAGATGGCCGTCGGCAGGCCGTTCTGGAAGAGCGTGTACCCGATGTGGTAGAACCACGGGTTGCACGAGCGCATCAGCCCTTCCTGCAGGGTCAGGTTCCCGGAAGGCGGCAGCCCGCGGGCGTTGCGCCAATCCTCGAGTTCAGGCCCCCCCGGGACCTCGTTCCACAGCAGCTGGCAGTCATACACCGTATCGGGCTGGAACAGGCCGCTCTTGAGCGCGGCCGCCATGGTGATGATCTTGAAGATCGACCCGGCCGGGTACAGCCCCTGCACCGCCCGGTTGACGAATGGCTGGTTGGCCGAATAGAGCATTTGCAGCGTCGTTTCGTTCAAATTCCGGTTCTGCGGGTTGAACAGGTTGGGATCGAAACCGGGCGAGGAGGCCAACGCCAGCACGGCGCCGGTATCGCGCTCGAGCACCACTACCGCGCCCGAAAAACCCTCCAGTGAGCGCTGGGCGACCTCCTGCAGGTCGCGGTCGAGCGTGGTGTAGACGGCGTAAGGCGGCTCCGGCTCGCGCGATTCGAGTGTCTGCAGCACGTTGCCGTCTGGGTCACGCAGGTAGAGCGTGCCGCCCGGATGGCCGCGCAGCTGGCTCTCGTAAACCAACTCGATGCCGATGCGGCCAATGAATTCGTCGCCCCCGTAACCTTGCTTGAGCCTTTGTTCGTATTCTTCCGCCTGGATCTGGCCTACGTAGCCCACGGCATGCGGCGCGACCCCGCCGGCGAACGGCGTCAGGCCGATGCCGTAGTAGTAACGCGCCGGATAGGTGTAGGCCAGCGCCCCGCCGACCGAATCGAGCAGCCCGCCCACGGTCTGGTAGTCCTCAAGCTGCACCTCGCCCAGCGGCGTGAACCAGTCCGTGTCGCGAATGTTGTCGTAGCGTTCGAGAATCGGGTCGGTCGAGGCCAGGTTGAACAGCCGGCGCAGCGTGGTGAGCATGCTCTCCTCGGCCGCCTCGCCGCCGATACGGTTCGGCACGATCCACAGCCCGGCGACGTTCTCCTGGCCGGCCGGGGGCTCGACCGCCAGCGCCTGGCTGTCACGGTCGTAGATGTTGGCGCGCGTCGGGTTGACGATTGAGAGCGAAAGCTGTTTGCCGCCTTCCATTTCAGGCAGGATCGTGGCGTAGGTCCACGACACCCGCCAGTCCTGTCCGGGTTCGCGCTCGAGGTTCAACTGCGTCTCGCGTGAGAAGGGTCCGAGCACGGCGCTCTGCAGCGTTACCCGAAAGCGTACCTCGGCCAATCCGGGGCTAACGACAAGCGCAGAGACCAGCTCGTAATCGAGCTGGTCGGCTGCCAGTGCATCCTTGACATCGGTGTAAGCCTGCGCGAAGTCATCGAACGAGATCGCCACCTGCTCTCCCGGGATGAGCATGGAGTACATGTGCTCGAAATCCCCGGCGACCCAGGAGTCGAGAAACACGTGGGCAGTAGCGTTTGGGTCGGGCGCGGAGTCCGTCGTCTGAACCGGTGCGGGAAGTGTAGGCGTCCCCGTTTCAGGATTGGATTTCCCACCGAGTGCGCAGCTAGCCAACAGTATAGTTGTTAAGAGAAAGATCGATGATTTGGATTTCATATTCAGCGAGATATGAATCCCCCGATAGCCTAAAGTTGCCACTGATATGCGTATGAACGAGGCACCCATTTGATTGTACACCGTTCTACTCACAAGACTGTCTTGGCCGAAGGAAAGAACAGAATTCAGTCATTTTCCTCTTTGAGGTGGAAACACGTAACAAGATAACGAATTCCAAGATCCGAATTCATGATGGGTGATCGTAGAAGCTTGGACTGAATAGCTATACCGGCGAGTAAAAATTTATGGACCGAGAAATGTTCCTCACTTGCAGGTATTCAGCTGTATGTGCACATACAACGAGAACAATCGCCATGCCTGTCTTGAGCAAAGAAAACAGGTGGCACGTGGATGAACCTCGTCGAGTAACGATCACCTAACGCACATCGCAATGCTAGCGTGCTAAAGTCGCAAGCAAGGGGAAGCCGCCAGTTGGTCGGTTGTGTTCCCCCTCACAACCGCTTTTCAAAACCATAGCTTGCGGCTTCCCCGATACCCTCGCACTTGATGATCGGAGAGCGCATGGTCGTCACTGTAACATCCATGAAAGGCGGTGTCGGCAAGACGACCATCGCCGCCATGCTCGCTCGTTATCTCACCCTCAGAGACCAGCAGAAGATCATCGTCGTAGACATGGACCCCCAGGGAGGCGCATCGTCGATTCTCCTGGGTGGTCAGATCGAGTCGCCAACGCTAGTGGACATCCTGCAGTTGGAAGCAGAGGGCATCCCTTCCGGGGAACTCATAAACCAGGCGGTGAGGAAAAGCCGCCATGATGAACACATCTTCGTCGTACCCGGACGTGTGGATCTGGTCAGCTTCGCGGACGCAGCGCCTCCCCTTGCCTCCTTGAAATACGCTCTGGAGAGCGCCCCATTCCCTGAAGACACCGTTCTGATCATCGATACGGGAACACACCCCACGCTCGTGACGATGGGGATCATCGCTGCGGATATCGTCATCATCCCTGTGATGCTTTCCCAGCAGACGGCCAAACCGACGATCAACACGCTGAAAGTCGCACTTCAACATCACCGTCAGCGCGGCGCGCTTCTACCCATGGGCATTGGGAATTCCAATTGGGAAGACCGAGAACTCGGGCGCTGGCGGCGGAAACTGCAGACGAGCCAGGCGCTTACAACCATGGGATTTGAGGTTCTGCCTGGGATCCCCTATTCGCGATCCATCCTGCGCGGACGATGGCGATACGGCACCTTCCCCAAGAGATTCGCCCCCGTCATGGACGAGATCTGCCAGTTTATCTTCCACGCGCAATCTAATGAAGAAAGACCGAAGAAATCCAACCCAGCTCGCGATCAAGACCAGGATCCATTCGGAGAAAACGGTCGAAGGACGCAGTTCGATTATGCACTCCACACTGCGATGGAGACGGCGCATGGCAGGTAGAGGCGCCTCACCCGAAAGTTTGCTGGAGGAACTTTCCCTTGCGGAAGCCGAGTTCAGAACTCTGCCTCCGTCGAAAGGCGCAAGAGATAATGGCTTCCGACTGCAGCGATCACACCTGCCTGTTCCCATCGAGAACATCACCGAGGATTCGCCCCACCAGAGTAGGCTTGTCACGTTCGATCCGGAGAGGTTTTCGAAGGATGCAGAGCTGCTTGAGAGCGTCAAGAAGCACGGCGTGCTCGAGCCGATCTACCTGGAGAGGTTGTCCACCGGGCTGGGCGAGGCGGGAACCTATCGTCCCATTGCAGGACACCGGCGGCTGGCGGCTGCAAGGCTCGCAGGCCTGAAGACCATCGACGCCATCATCGCCAGGGCGGAGGACGATCTACAGGCGTTCGCACTGGCGGAGAACCTGGGGCACCGCGAGCTGACTGCTTATGAAAAAGCCCTCAGCCTGATGACCTTGAAAGAGAGCGATCCACGACTGAGCCTTCGAAATCTGGCACGTCGAAGCAGTCTTCCCTTCGGCACGGTGTCCAGCCTGATCAGCGCCTATGAAAAAAGCACGCCTATCCTGCGCAGATGCTTCGCCGAAGGCATGGCGCCGCGGGCCGTCCAGGAGCTGCAATCATCGTTTGAGAGCATCCCTGAAGATTCGCAGATGGAACTGGCCGCCATCCTGACAGCAGCATCACAGGCCCAGGCTAGCGCTTTTCGACAGATGGTGACCGGTGGGATCGAACCCCTCGCCGCAGCGAAATCGGCAATGGGTTTCGAGGAAAAGATACCCGGTGAGGGCAACCATCTGGATCAAAGTTCAACGGAAAAAGTCGGCAGGAGGACTCGTGTCCGGACGCGCAGGAACAGCTCCTCGAATTCACAAAAGAACAAGAGCCATCCAGGGCTCCCAGATCCGGATGATGAAGACGCCCTGTCGGCACTCTCGGACCGAACAGGCACATCGAAGCCCATCGTGCGGCGTCTGGTCAAGCAAGCCCAAAGAATGGAAGCCGATTACATCACCCTCACGCTCGCGTGCGCCCATGCAGCTCACAGTGGGGAGAAAAGCCGATCGCTTGAACTCGCTGCCCGAGCAGCGACCAACAAGTCGATCGTCAGCGTCGTACGCAGACATCTGGATGCGCTTGAGCGGGCTCGGAACCTGATCGCAAACGAGCAGGAGCCAGAGATGGCGGGTTTTCTCCAGACGATCTTCTTTGGAACCTGAGACCGATGCGAAACCGCCCTACCGTGCAGGACCATCTCCAGGCGCTCGGGAAGACTCCTGATTGGGTCGTAGAACTCGGGCAGGCCATCCAGCGGCTGACGGATTGTTCAACGGCCATCGCGGCTGCGAGGGCACGGGACTTGAGCCGGTCCGCAGAAGCAGGACAGGGGTTGGAATGGTTCACCCGCGGCTGGCTCGCTCTTGAGACCGCAGACGCGGACGACCTTTCCCCGATGCAGCGTGAAACCGTAAGGCTTGTTTTAGAAGGCGTTATCGAGAAGGTCAAAGCCCGTTATCGATGAGTTCCGAAATCGGGCGTGGATGAGGAGGCCTTGAAATCATGAGAGTCAATCGCTTCATGCTCATCGTTGGGTTGGTATTCGCAGTGGTTGGTGGAGGCGCGCTCTATGTGATGAACACAGCCTTTGCGCCTGCGCCGTCGCTCGTCCTGGCAGCACGCGAGGACATCCCGGCTGGAACGAGATTGATCGATATCCCCGATGACCTGTTGGTGCATGTACCCCTCCAGCTCAACAGCTCGGCCCAGCCGATCCTGCAATCCCTCCTAAAGCCAGAGGAACTTGAAATCATGAAGGTTTCCGGGGGCGTACTCATCCAGGACGTGCTCAAGTTCGAACCCATCCTTCTCAGCGCGATCGTCGCACCGGAAAACCCGGCTGCTGCTCGCCTGGCGCGCCTGGGCATGGGCGACCCGGATATGATGCTGGTCGTGATCTCAACCCGTGGAACTGCGCCGGAAAGCGTCTCTTCAGGCGACCGGGTGGACCTGGCGGTAGCCGTCGATCAAGTGCGAGACCCGGTGGTGATGGATCAAACCGAGTACCCGGCTCCGCCGGGTATGGGAGGCTTCATCAACCCGGTGAACGCATCTCCAGAGGAACTGCTGGAAGAACTAGCCCAGGGAAGCGGGATCGATCTACCATCGCTCGAGGAGACCCCAACTGCGGTACCGACGCCGACCCCCCTGCCCGAGATACGCGAACCGCTGGCCAAGGTGCTCGTCCACGGCGCGCCTGTAGTACGGGTGCTCCGTGAGCGAACGGTGTCCTCCTTCACTTCGGCTGGTGACACGACCATCGAATTGGGTGACGTGATCGGGCTGGAGGTCATCATCCCACGCGACGCCTTCGAGATGATCAGCATGGCGTCCAGCGCTGGCATACTCCAAATCGGGCTCCTGTCACCGTTGGCCGAGGGAGAGCTCGACGGTCCAACCATGGGTGCTTCCCTTCAGGATCTGCTCGATCTGTTCTACGCCGACCGCGAGGCACTGGCGCCGCCCCCTACCCCAACGCTGATGACAACGATGAGTACAACGATCTCCAACCCGACGGCCACCCCGACCATGACGACCACCCCAGCGCCGTAGAGGGACAGCAATGGATCGACCATGACGTATCCACTGCGCTCGACAAGCTTGAAGACCATGAGGATGGCAGATGATGGAACTTGAATATCTCAGCGCTCTCGCCTTCGTTCGACCGGACCTGGGCCAACAGCTCATCCGTGATCTTCACATCGCCACCGAACGCCCGGTCCGCGTGATCACAACCCTGCCCATCTTCGAGAAGGGCAGCGCACAGTGCACAATCGATCAGATGCGGCCGCAGCTGGTGCTCATCGACGCCGGGGTGGACGGATACAGCCTGCCCGACGTGAGAAGCCTGCGTGAGGGTGCGAAGTACCCGCTTGGCGTCGTGGGCCTGGCACAACCGGGATCCAGCCAGATGGAGGCCATGCTCGATGTCCATCTGGATGCCGTGTACAACCTGCCTCTCAATCCGGGAACCATGGAGCGGATTTGTGTTGAGCTGCCGGCTCAATTCCAGGCGTTGGCGGCGCAGTGGGGCAAGGGCGCGTGGGGAGCCGAAGTCCCGGAAACCATACGCACTGCAACGGCTGCCGCCGGGGTGAGCTCCTGGCAGCGGCAGGTCATCGGTGTATGGGCGCCCAAAGGCGGTGTGGGCAAGACGACCATCGCCTGCGAGATGGCCGTAACGCTTGCCGCCATCGGCGGACGAAAGGTCGCGCTGGTAGACGCCAATATGAATGGAGGCCACGTGCGCCTGCGGCTCAATGTCGACGCCCCCTACGGCATTCTCAACGCCGCCTCGGCCTACCACACGAGCAAGGGACGCCCCTCGCTGGAGGCAGATATGCCCCAGCGGATCGAGGGGCTCATGACGGCGGTGAAAGGCGCGCCCAACCTGAAGGTCCTGGCAGGCGTGATGAACATGGAGCAGTCACGGCACGAGCATCTGGCCGGCGAGGCCGGCATGGAGTTCGCCCGTTTCCTTCTGCCTCTGCTTTCAAGGAATTATGACTTCGTGATTGTCGATCCGGGAAGCTCGGTGAATGTGGGTTTCCATCAGGGCGTGCTGCACGAGGTGGATACCATCCTGGTGGTCTGCGAGCCGGATATGACCAGCATCGCCGATGTCAAGGAAGGCGTCCACAAGACCGTGATTCCAAGGATCGGGATCAACCAGGAACGCTTCGGGCTTGTCATCAACAAGTGGCAGGACGATCTAGGCGTTTCGCTGCAGGAAGCAGCCAATTTCGCAAAGATCTCGGCGATAGGAATCCTCCCCCTGGACACGACCGGGAACGTCACTCGCGCCGGGAACGAGGGCGTCTCCTACATTGCCAAGTACGCCAATGCGCGCAAGAACCACCCCCAGACGGAAGCAACTTTGAAGGGGATCGCCGAGTTGGCAGCGCAGTTCTATCCCCCCATCGGTACGGCGTGGTCCGAGCGGATGAAGAATGGAAGAGTGAAACGGGGGCTGGGCTTCCTGCGCGGGAAACGGGTCCAGGCACACGGATAGAAGTGCGGGAGAGCCCGGTTGAGACCAGGGAGAACAACTGTGGAAAAGACGTATTTTGAGGAGGGATTCGCCGTTCAGGAATTGGGGGAAGCATTGGCAGGTCGCGACCCCTACCAGGAAGCGCTGGTCGAGGTGCGCCGCCGGCTGACCGAGACTTTCACCCCAGATCAGCTTGGGGCTGCTGGACCGCGGGTCACCGATGAAGCCGCAAAGCTGGCCAGCCGGGTCTACATCTCCTTCAACGACCACGCCCTGAGAGAGAACCGTGAGCGGATCCCCGTCGATCCGGAGCTGTTTGTAAGCCGGGCGTTGGCCGATCTGCTGGGGATGGGACCCCTGGAGCCCTTATTGGAGGATGATTCGATCGAGGACATCGCTGTGAACGGCCCGAATGAGGTGATGGTCCACCGTCTCGGATGTTGGGAAGAAACGGGCATTCAATTCGAATCTCCGGAGCGGCTGCTGGAGATGCTCAACCGGGGCATCGCCGGGTCCAACCGGCAGGCAAACATGGTCATGCCCATCGCCGACGCTGTCCTCCCGGGTAAGGAGCGCATCGGCGTCGTCACCCACCCCGTGGCAACACCCTGGCCGGCGGCTGTGATCCGCATCCCCAGGGCGCGGGACATCAACCTGGAGGACATGGTGCAGCCGGATGATAACGGTGCAGAGAGACTCGAGGCGAACGCTCAGATCCCCGACTATGGGGAACTGCTCGAAGGTGAACTGGAAGGCATGCTCTCCCCCGAGGCTGCGACCTACCTGCACGGCGCCGTGCTGGCAGGGCTGAACATCGTGGCCGTCGGACCGACGGGATCGGGAAAGACGACGCTGCTCATGGCGCTGGGCCGCAAGATCCCCAGAGGCAAGCGCGTGCTCATCATCGAGGACACGCCCGAGATCGTGCTATACCCCGAGGATGAAAAACCGAACAACGTGCTGTACTTGCGCACGCGTCCCGAATCGCTGGAGGGCGTGCCGCCCATCACGCAGGAGGACCTCGTCAAATTGGCGTTACGCCACCGACCTGATGCCCTTACGCTGGGCGAGGCGCGCGGCGCGGAGGTGTTCGACCTGCTCAACGCACTCCACACCGGGCACAAGAACGGCCTAACCAGCGTCCACGCATACGGCGTCGAGGAGCTCTTCGGGCGGATCTTCCTGATGCTGGCGCAGAGCGAACGCGGCCGGTTCCTGGACACGTGGAGGGCCGCGCACATGGTCGCTTCCACGCTGGACATCGCCCTATCGCTCGAGGTCATGCGCAGGAACGGCCGGACCGTCCGGCGCGTGCGCGCCATCGCCGAACTGACGGGTGAAGTGATCCAGAAAGGCGGGAGCTTCGAACCCGAACTGCTGCCCATCTTCCGTTTTGACGGGCGCAGGTTGGACGGTCCCTTGACTTCATCGGCTCACGCCGATGCGCTGCGGGAGGCCGGAATAGGCGCGGGAGTCCTGGAACCCTCATGAAGGAGCGCTAACCGATGCTCACGAGCATCTTCCTATCCTTTCTGGGCGGCCTTGGCATTTTCCTCATCGTTCTATCCCTGACCACCAGGCGCAGACCCGGTGGGCTCGAACGAATCGCACGATTGACGGGAGAGCCTGGCGAGAAGAGCCAATCTCCGGCCGATCCCTCCGATGGCCCTGTGAAGACCTTTCGCAAGCACGGGCTTGCGGCTGCCATCGCTCAGGCGGACCTTCAAGTGACACCAGCAGGCTTCATCCGGGTCGGTCTCCTGATCGCGATCCTTTCTTGCCTGGCTGCGTACTTGCTGACCGGCGCCATTGGTGTGTCGATTCTGATGGGCGCGGTGGGGCTGATTCTGTACATCCAATGGCTGTACCAGCGGCGGGATGCCAAACGGCTTGAATACGAGGAAACCCTGGCGGATATGTGCGACCGGCTCGGCGTGGGCGCGCAATTGTACGGTTCGCTGAAGGGAGCCATGAACCACGCGGCGGGGATGGCGCCGGAGGCTGCAAAAGACGACTTCAGCTTTGTCGCCGGGCAGATCACCTCCGGCGCAAGCATCCACGGGGCCTTTGAAGATGTGCAGCGATCGAGACGGAGTACCTCACTCGATCTGCTCGTCGACACAATCGCCGTGTGGTCCAGCCGCGGGGCGACCATCCCGCTGCAGCAGATCTTGAGCCCGTTGAGCACAACCATACGCGAGATCGCCAGCGAGCGTAAGCGCATGCATTCAGAGCTGTCCGGTGTTCGCAGCCAGATGAGGCTCGTGGCCGTGGCGCCCGTGATCCTGGTGGCCCTGATGCGCGCCTCGTCTCCCGCCCTGGCGAGCATTTATGCCTCGCCGACCGGGGAGTTGATCCAAACTGTCGCCTACATGCTGGCGCTGGTGGGGTTCCTGCTGGGCACGCAGGCGCTGGCGAAGGTTTCCAGGGTGCTCGAGATCGAAGAGGCCTGAGGAGGAAACATGACAGGAAGATTGATCCCACTACTGTTGTCCGCCATGGCCGGCTTCGGACTGTTCATGATGGTGGCCTCCTTCGCGATGCCGCGATCGGCGTTTCTGCGGATCCGGGGCACGGAGAGCGGACCGCGTCTGATCGGCCTGGCTGAGGGGACCATCCTGCAGACATTGTTGATCGATCTGAGCCGCAGGATACGACCGGAGGGCGAGGATCTACTCGATCGTCTGCGACGCTCCGGCCTGGTCTACGCCTCGCCGGCGGAGTTTCACACCCGCAGGATGGTCCTGGCGCTCTTCTACCTGGCAGCGGCGGTCGTGATCAGCTTTGCGTTGGATCCGCTGCTCGGCATACCGATGATTCCCCTTGGATCGGCATTGCTAGCAACCCTCGCCGCAGTCTATGGGTTCACGCTGCCGGATCGCATCGTGAACCAGAGGATTCAGAAGCGCCGGGATCGCCTGTTGAAGGAGATGGGCTTCGGACTCGATCGCATCGCCCTCTTCCTGCGTTCAGGGACGGACATAGCCGACGCGCTGGCCCAAACGAAGCACGTTGGGATTTTTGGCGTGGCCTGCTGTCGATTAGCATCCAGCATAAGCATGGGGCGCTCGATCCTCGAGGCGGCGCAGGAGGTGCGCCTGGACCTGCCCAGAACGCCCCAATTCGACGAGTTCCTCGGCATGGTGACCGTGGCCATCCAGAAGGGACAGAGCCTGGTCGAGCCCTTCCAGATGCGCGCCACCGCCATGCGCCAGCGTTTGAAGCTGGAGATCATTGAAGAAGGCAATCGCGCCAGGATCAAGGTGATTCTGCTGACCTCGGTCGTCATCCTGCTGGCGAGCATCCTGGTGACGATCCTGCCCACACTGATCCTCCTTACCCGCGAGGGCATTGTTTGATAGACTGGACGGTGCGACCAGGTGGGGGCATGGCGAACCGTTCTTTTTCACACATCTGGCTTCTGGCTACGCTTGTATTGACGGCGGCGGCGTGCAGCCGCCCACCTGAGGGCGCGCCCTCCAAGCCCAACATCAGCGATCCAACCGAAGCGTCAACGACCGAGATGGGTCCTTATGACGTCGTGACACTGCCCCTGGATAGCGTTCCTGATCCTCCTGTTGACACAATTTTCCACCCCGAATTTCAGGATCCCACAACAGGCGCCTTCGTACAGGTGCTGCGCGTGCTGAAGGATCCGCGGGAGATCCCGCTCGACCGATGGCTGTACGCCAACTCCTCCGGTGAGGACTGGATCCTGCACCCCAGAGCAATGGATGTGCGGGGACGTTTTGAAGATGCCGAACACACGGCTCTCGCCGTCTATGTGAGGGTTCGGGCGCCCTCGGATCACGCGATGGACGATCCCTTCTTCACGCCTGAGAACATCGGCGAGAACCCTTCGGACGCTTGGCCTCCCCTGGAGGTGTCTGATCCGGGCTCGGAAGATGGGTTCCCATGTGCATCGCTGGACTATGTGGATGGGAACAACGCATATATTGCTCCAGACACTGGGAAACGTTTCGATCCCCAGGCCTTCACCCCACCGCGGCCCTGGTACGAACCAGAACGACGTATCAATCCCGGGGAAACCAGGGAGGGTTGGATGCTCTGTCTATCCCCAGTCCCCGCTGTGGATGCGCAGCTCGGATGGCGAGCCTTACCCGGGCAGGCCACGGGCGAGGATGTAACAGCAGTATGGACGGGGCTGAATCGCTTGCCTGTTGGCGAGTGGCACCTCATTCTCCAGGCGGAGGTCGTGGCGTGGGACGTGGATGTGGAACAGGCAGCAGAAGATGGGCCGTCTCCCCCACCCGGACCTGGGGCCACCCCCACGAGCGCGATCCCCGCCGAAGATGCCCATACCGTGTACGAGGGTCCAGTGTGGGTTTCTGTGGGGATCGGAATGTCCTACACAAGGGGAAACACAGGTGCCCGGTCCAGTTCTCCAATGACCATCGATTTCGCCGGCGCCCCTCCTCCAGGGGATTGCCCGGGTGTCGGCGTGTGGTATCGGCACAAAGAGCCGTATGAAGTCGTGTGCCAGTCTAACGAAGAGGGACGCTTCGGCCGCTTCTTCCTGCAGTTTTATTTCCCCGGCATGGAGACTCTGGCGGAGGATTGGGATCGGATGGCGTTGCGGGACAGGGTAAACCTGGATCTGTATGCACAGAGTGATCTGGACGGTTTGATGGCGTCGTTTGAAGGTGTGCAGATCCACTCCGAGTTCACCTGGCTCGAGGCCGATCTGCCAGATGAGGCGTCGAGGGTATGGTTGGCCATGACAGATTTCGATGGAGCTGGACACCTATTCTCGCTCCCAGTTTGGGAGGTCGATCTCTACGACGCCGACTACGGTTCTACATCCACTGCGAGCATCTGTAAGAGCAGGCCATGTTTGAACATCAACGAGCTGCCCATGGTCACGAGCGACCTCGAGACACTCCGGCTCAAAATGCCCATTCCGATCCTTGATTTCGGAGATGAAGCCCACGGCATCTCGGTTCGTGACGCCTGGACCACCGCCCAAACGATCCTCGTCAACGACAACCTGCATGGTCAGGACTTTATTCCACAAAGCCGAACCGATCCCTGGCTCATCGTCGAGATCTCCACCGTTACGGATCGTGCGGGCGATATCTTTCTGCTGTATCCCCAAGCGGATGGGACTTACGAAGCAGCGCCGATGGAATTCGTGGCGCTGTATCAGGGAAGTGGCGGTGAGATCGCCGTGCGTTACGGCGTCCACGCCGAAGTGCGTGGAGCGGACCATGGATTTGCCCTTCTTGGTACGCTGCCCAGGGGTGTGTCTTTGAGCGATGTCTACATGGTGCTTGGCAATTCGGGACCGGCCTGGAGGCTACAATGAGGCGAAACAAGATAGCCTTGCTGTTGGTAGGCGCCTTGATTGCCATATTTATTTCAATCCAGGTAGTTGTTGCGGCTCGTGCTCAGTCGAATTCGGAACCATCGATTCGGACGGCGAGGGCTGGAGAGGTCCTGCAGCAACAAGAGCCTCCAGTGACAAGCCCTGCAGAACGAGCGCAGTTCGCCTTTCCAGGTTTCCGCCCGGGTGGTGAGAGCACCGGATTATTCCCCGGTCGTCTGATGAGCCTGGACTTCGACAGCTGGCCGCCGATGCTCCATATCGGCGATTCGGCAGAGATAGCTGGCAAGACCTTCACCGTGAAGGAGGTCTTACTCGTACCAGGAAGCGATCGCCCTATGGCCTACGAACCAGCTACCGGAAGGAAGAGGTTTGCGCCGGAGGGTCTGCGAACCAATCTGCTTGACTTCAGCAAGAACACTGAGGTTTTTATCCCCCCGAATTCCACTTTGGTCATGGCGAACATTGAAGTTGAGCCGGAGGCGGTGGAGCGACCACAGGGTCAGGCTGGATGCGAGACGCTAGGTGAACGAGATTATGGTGCCCTTCTCAGATTATCTATAGAAAGATCGGGCGAAACAACAGTCCTTCGAACAAGCTCTGATGAGAATTTCAGTCAATTTGCATCTCCAACGATTTATTGCTTATCTAGCGGTTGGCTGTACTTTCATATTGGGTTAATCACGAATAACCCAAGCCAACTGTGGTTTGAGATTGTCGATCAAGAATTCAAACCCAATTATGCAATCTGGGGGTTGACAGCTTCTCCTTGAAATTATTCATCCCTTCCTGATTATTCCCAATACACTAGATCCAATCTCGCTCACCGGCGCAAAGTCTTCCAAGGCATAAGCCAAATGTCCACAAGCAGCTTCTTTTCGCCTTGGGCTTATCCAGACCTCAACTTATCTTCGCAAATAACGAACACATAACGTTTTCAGGATACGCGACATGCTAGAGTGATGTTAATACCGCATATCGGCGCAAGACATCCATTAATGTAAGTATAGGAGGCTAGAAATGAAGGGGCTTTTTCTACAGGGGATTCTGTCCAATCAAGAAGGTCAGGATACGCTTGAGTGGACCGCAATCGCCGCACTAATTGTGCTGGTCGCCATCGCCGTGATTGCCATTGTTGGTAACTATGTCAAACAACGGGCCGCTGAGATATCCTGGTGATCTCAGGCACTATCATCAGATGGTTCAAGTTTGTGATGAGCCCAAACGGTGGATAATCTTGGCTATTCTCAGCAAAAAGTACATCAGCGAGGCCAGGCAACGCTCGAATTCACGATCATAATACCTATTCTCCTTGGTATTTTTTTCCTCGGCCTCGCTCTCGCAGTTGGCTGGCATGTCCACCATCTTTCTGCTTCGCTGTCCCTTGAGGGATCATCGCTTGAGGCAGCCTTGCCGGGATATGGTCTGGGTTTTTCGATTTCAACTGGCAACCGCGTTGCACCAAGTTCGAGCCTGACGAGCGAGGTGGTCGAGTACCCATACGCATGGCTTAGCGGAAATGGGGTGCAGGGACAACGGTTTACTATCCAAGGGACCGTTAATCTTCCATGGGCGCCAATGGGGATAAGTCTTGATGCTCCACTCCGGGGGACGACATATGCACCCTTATGGGAATTCAACGGCGCACCGTGAAAGAATATAGGGATGAAAAATCGGATTATCTCATTGATAAAGCGCTCCAAATGTGGCCAAGCGACATTGGAATTTGTGATCATCCTTCCTATATTGGGACTCTTTATATTACTGATCACCTACGCAGGTTGGTGGACTTACCTCAAACTAGCCGCACAAAACGCTGCTTATAGCGGCGCCATATTTATGCCCCGTGAACGTTATGGACTTGCTGGAAACACGCTTGCACAACAATCCACACTCCACGCAGACGAGGGCATGAAACAACTATGGGAGTCCAGCACTGTTGATATCTATACACATAAGGAGCATGGCTGGTCCCGTAAAGGTGGAAGCGGTATGACCGTCCATATCTCGGCACTGGTATGGAAAGACTTCTGGGAGATCTTTCAATCGGAAGGAGGGGCTACGAATCCTCGAGGAACCGCGTTTTTCATGTACTCACCGTTCATGTCGGCAGGATCAGAGGATGGGTGGATCACACCAGGAACACTTAATCCATAGGGCACGACTTGGAACTCGGACCCGAGACCATGAGTCTGAAAGAGGTCAGGTCGTGGTTGCATTTGTGATCTTGATCCCAGTTCTAATCATGGCTCTATTCATATCACTGGATCTGGGCCGATATCAGATCATGCGTAATCAGATCAGAATCACGGCAGATGCGGCAGCCTCAGCAGCTGCTGGCGCGTTAGACCTCAGCGAGGCCACGAAGGGTAACTTCATTCTGAACGAGACTTGGGCTCAGCAGAGAGCAGCAGAAGCAGCAGCCGCAACACAGGGAAGAATCGCCGAAGACAATTGGATGACGATTTCGCTTGTTTCTGTGCAGGTAAGCGGCGCAGAGGTGGAAGTCAGGGTCAACGGCACTGCCAGCACGATCTTTGGAAGCTTTCCGGTATTAGGCATCGGAGACTTTAACGCGAGTGTGCTTTCGAAAGCAAGAGCTGCGACAGGAATTGAAACGGAATGGTGACAGATCCACCATGGAAGCTCTTTACATAGCAGTTGATGAATGGGTCGCCATAATCACAAGTGTAATCGCAATTTATTTCTTCGTGTCGCTGGTCGTCAACCTGGCACAGGCGCAACTTTCTACCGCTACAGGTGATGTGATCGGCCATGCACATGCACTCCAGCAAGCTATTGCGATGGTTATTCTGCTCGCTGTAGCTGCTTCCTCAAAAGCTCTTATCCCTGCATTACAGTTTTACATCTCACCCGAGACTGCCCCTCAGACTGGTGCGGGGGCATTTGATGTTTGGGCGGGGCTCGCACGGTTAGTGGTTAGTGTTGTGATTGGTGGGACCGTGATCATTACCACATTGAGCGTCGTCTACAGTGGCCTTGATGCTCAAATCAACCAAACTCTTGGAGCCTCATCCTCGATGTCACACTCGATGGTTCGTCTCATTATGATTGTCAGTGGGGGGATTCTCACAATAGCATCTATGGGCCTTGCAAACTGGCTTCTCAGCCTAATACTATAAAATCTATCGCTTCCCCAGCCACACCCCCAGCGGATAACTGTCACAATCAATATGACAATATTTGATCCTGGTTTAAGTTCCTGCGGTCCCGTAGCTGAAGAAGATAAAGTGAATTCATGTATGATAAGTAACTAGGAAGTATTTAACGATCGACGGCAAGGTGATATTTATCGGTACTCTCCAGATGCCTATCATATTACGAGAGTAAACAAGCTACTCATTTGCCTGGGCGGTCAAACCGTGGCGCATCGCCAATGAAGCCATTATCCAATTCAACAACACTGCATTCGATTTAGGGAGGCAATTCTGTGACAAGCACAGTTCGTATCGTTCAGAAGCTCAGGCCGTTGCGATTTACTATACTTGTCTCCAGAGATGACACGAACAACGTCCTCCGGGCATTCGAGTTGAACTGTGCCCTATGGGGAGGCATCCTAAATCCCGTTGTTGCCCTAGAAACAGATCCGGCCAAGATATTGGACGTCTATGCCTCCTCCCAGAGCGACTATATTGTGAACCTCTCGGCAAAGCCTATACCCACAGGTATTCGCACCCTCAACTCTGATCGCATTCTGGAAGGTAAAGGGTACCGTGGTTTACTCGAAGAACACCAGGATGGTCTGTATTCTTTCCAAGGAGGGCTTAGTATCGCACCAATTCTTCGATGGTATAGAGCTTCCTGGCCAACCCGCCTACCCACAAGTGAGGCGGCACGCTCACCCAACCACTTCCACCCTACAATTCAGGGAGATGAATGGGCACCGTATTCCATCATAACCCATGGGTCTTACCCACGCGATTTAACACTTGATCTCTCCAGGTTATATATAGAATCAACCCAAGCTCAAGTTGCAACATTGTCGATAGAGGACGTCGCCTCCGTCAATCCTCTCCGAGATATAACTCCCATTAATTTCACCCAATACGGAATAAATGCCTACTCACGACCCCTTTGGGCGGATTTCACATCACATATCCTATACCTTGGAGACCCTCTCAATCCCGATGATTGGCTCGCCTTTTGGAATCTACGGGCGTTTGGCATGCAGACTCTCTTTATTCCCATCGAGCACATACCACATTTTGAATTCCTAATCGAAAGTGCTTTTCAGGAAGGACACTATCCACTCTCTGAGACTGCTAACAACAACACCACAATACAGAAATCACCTTCTCTTTCAAGTTCCACATTCGATCGAGCAATCGATGAGGTGCGGAAATACAACCCAACCGGCTATGAGCTACACACACGTGACTGGCTCCCTGAATTCAACCTCGCACAGTCACCTTGGATGGGCGAAAGCCACGGTCCGCCTCCCCTGGAGGCAGCTGTTGCCACTGTTGTTGAACAGTATGATCTACTACATCTCGTAGATGACCGGCTTGAATTTAAAATGATCCATCCTCCCTTTAGATCACTTATCAGGCAAAACGATTCAGACAGATGGGCTGTTACAATTTCCTCGAATCAAATCCGTGACTCAGATAATTGGATCATGCTCCCTTATTCCCACCAGTTAGAATCTGACCTTCGCGATCGACAGTTCACCTTCCGAGAATTCCGCCTTAGCCCTAGGGAGAACATCGTATTACTCGGCGATCACCTATCGTCGCTTGATATAGCCACCCTGCATCTTCCTAATAGCTTCGACGTATTCAAGTCGTACTTAGCAGAAAAAAACCTAGAGCTCACCGATTACTCCGAGAAGGGTAGGTACTCCTGTGCGATTGAAAAAGCAATGGGAGGTGTCTACGGTGGTGCCATACTGTTGCGAGATCCAGGCATACGGGCTACGCTAAATAAGCTTAGTCATCCCGAGACTTCACCCCATTTCACACGAAATGAATTGATCCGTACTATGGGAGAGAGTCGTCGAGAGATAGTCTCATCCCCTCAAGGAAAAGATGCCGATACTCCTGAGAATCTATTCGATCACCTCATTAGAAGGCACGTGATTCGCCCTGGCCTGCAATTCAAGTGCCAAGAATGTTATCGCTTGGGCTGGTATCCTGTCGGTCAAATCAGCGATTTATTTGAGTGCATTTACTGCTTCACGACACAGGTGACTCCTCCCCTCGACAGCTTGAAGTGGCGATACCGATCCTCTGGGATGTTCTCGAGTAAGGATGTTGGCTACGGCAGTCTTCCCGTTATCTGCACATCCCTCTTCTTTCAACAAGCTTTCCATTTCGACATCAGAACTCTCTACTCATTCTTGGCTAAACCAATGGATGGGGTTGAGATCGAAGTCGACCTCGCGGCGCTGAGGATTGACCACAGGGAGCGTTCGGAGCTCGTTATTTGCGAGTGTGCTTCTGGCGGGTTCGACGACGCAGATTACTCAAGGATGAGCAAGCTCTCCCAACTACTTCCCGAGGCCGTCTTCTGCCTTGCCACCCTGCTTCCCGAGCTCAGCGACGATGACAAAGCAACCTGCGAGATATTCTTCGAACAAAATGCGCCATTAATCGTGCTAACACAATCTGAACTTGAGACATCTACCATTGATGATACTGCTCTACCGGATAGCCTCAAGTTTCCAAACAACTTCCACTCACTGGCATATGCGACCAGAGAACTCAATCTTCGAAAGTAGGCTTGCCTTGGACACTATAAACATTAAACACTTTTGTATGTCTTTCGTCCAACATTGTATCTATGGAGCTAACCTAGCCATTAAACCGCCAAGTTGAAGGGGATCTGGTACTCTACGCTGACAAAGCAGTACTATATTGATGCACGAATGCTATAAGTTATCAAATTTCTAGCCTTTCAGTTCCAAATCGTTTAGGCTGGTCCAGGAATGGTGGTACTTAATGAAGGAATTGCTGCTTTTGATAATAGATAAGGTTGTGGCAGTTATTCCAGGGGTTCTTCTTCGCTTGTTTTACAGCCCTAGAAAAGTGGCGAATGAAATATTAATAGAGTTGAGAGGCGAGATGCCAATAAATCCGTCACTGAACTCTTCAGTCCCTCACATCGATATCTATATAGAAATCACCAACCTAAGCAATCTCAATCTCATATTAGATCGGATTCTAATTGACCTATGGTTTGGGCAACCAGTACTCAACGGAGCAATCTTGAAGCGTCACGTCATTCCATCAAGGAGTTCAGGTATACAGGTATTCTTTAGAACCGATTTAACCACTAAGCAAATTGAGCAAATCCATCCATACACCACCGGTTCCCCTCCGAGTGGAAGCATCTCTTTAACTACAAACGCATACTTCAATACTCGGATCGGCGTTCTTGAAGTAGAGAAAAGATTTGAGAGAAGAAAAGTCTAAGCATGTACGCAATATCAAATCAGGCGTATTACCTATGATTCTGACACAAGAGCTCCTCGATAATATCAAGGAGCTGCGAGATAAGGCATACCTTGACGCCATAGTATTGATCCAAAACTTTCACCTAAATCAACATACTGATGTTCGGATCACGTCTCTCTCAAAGAAAGCACGAGTACTTGCAGGGCTCCATCTGGCAGTTCATTCACTTCTTGAATCAGAGCGCAACATCGAAGAATATTGGGAGGAGCACAGTCTTCCTCAAACAGAGAAAGAGCCCCCACTCCATTATTTGATTATGGCAGAGCAATTCATCCGTAATGGGTATGTTACCTCTCTCTACGCCTGCGTGGAGAGTTCATTCAGGATCTATCTCGAATATCTGAATCCAGATGAATATGCAACCAGAACGAAGTCCGCAATTGAAGTGGCCAAGTATTTGTTGAAGAAGCAGCTCGCAAATCAATACTCAGAGGCATACGATGCGTTTAATTTATTGGGTAAGATGAGGAATACTCTACATAATAACGGGGTTTACAGATCCGTCAGCGGCCAACCCACATCGGTTGATTATAGAGGAGCGACTTACCACTTCACACCAGATGAACGCGTTGATTTTGTCGATTGGGAATTGTTATTAATGCTTTCAAGGGATCTCGGTGAAGTACTATTCCAAATTGCTCGAGACGATAAGTTGCTAGACAATGATTCAGTTATCACTGATCCATCACGTATATGATGAACACGTTTCTGCTTCACGAATTATTTTATAGCTAAACCACTCCATCAAGATAACCTGGGACGCGACTTAAGAAATATTCAATGATACATAATTGGAAAGTCAGGTAACCCAATCGCGAACCAGATCCCGGCCAGTTGGATCGAAATCGTTACTACCTTGGAAAGATTTTCTTTCTTGCTATGAGCGATAGAAAGGGGGTTTGAAAATGTCTTCAAATATCGAAAATAAACAAGAGTCAAATGATAAACCCCAAGACCGCTTCAACCAGTGGGGGGAGCGGAAGCTATTAACTGCCGACAAGCAAACACAATTATCAGCCCAGAAGGAAATTAGCACTCTTGATATTAACCTTCGAGCGAAGTCCTTTCTTTGGCAAGCAAAAATCACTTCTTCATCTGGCTACGAATTTGTCTTGATTTCAAATGCCCAATTTGGGAAAAAGCTATACGAGCGAACCAATCTAGAAATTCGACCTTGTTTTACCCCGCTTGATCCGAGTAATCCAAAGCATGATGATCAACAAGCCGCGATGATGCGTCGTGGTTACTTTGTGTATGATGGTTGGTTTCCTGTCGAAGATGTAATTCCGCAAAATGCCGAAAATGCAGTTGAAATCCTTGACCAAATCACATCAATTTTCTCCATAGTGGGTAATTATTTTGCATATTGGGAGCCAAAGTATTGGTACTCTGTTGAACCTGTATATACATATTACGCATTTCAGAAGAATTTTCAGGCGCTTGACCGTTCTCTGCAAATCATACAGAGCTTACCAGTTGATGACGCTCGAGCCCTTGGTAGGAGTCTAGCATGGCTCTCAAATGCATCAAGAACTGCTGCCGTTCAAAAATTCCTTCTCTTATTTGTAACTATCGAATCTTTGGCGACTTATATCGAAGGAAGCAAATCAAAGAGAAAATCAATTCTGAAGAGAACCTTCTCATCCCCTAAAGGTACTAAATCTGATCGCAATAAAGTTAGAGATGATTGTCTCAAACGGATCTTGGGAAGCAACGCTTCTCAAGCTGAAAAGGTTCGGAGGTCATACTACGAGTGTATTCACAGAGGCATAGCAGACATGCTCTCTTTCCATTTGGAGAATGTTTTTCAACGAGAGGATGAGAGCAAGGTAATATTTATCGAAAAAATTGGGGGGAAAACGCTTTGGGATCTTAGAAATGAAGTTGCCCATGGAAATCTAGATCTACTGAACGACGAAGAGTTACACTTCATTAACCGAAGAACTCCAAAGTTGGAGAAGATAGCTTCGGAATATATCCGGGAAATATTCTCTGGGCTTGCCAAATCCGAATATTTTCCTGCACCGTCACCTCCGGCTATGTCAATACCTTTCAATCATGCAATAGCTACCCAAGGAGCTGCAATATCAATAGAGAATATGGCTGAATACTATGTTAATGTTGATGCCATGACTAGATCGTTTGTTCATGTGCACTTTGGCAACAAATGATTCGTCCACATCTTTCTCGGGCAGTCTAACCAACAGTTTTGAAATGACCAGTAATACTGCGATAATACCATTTGACGAAGTCGGAGCAGACATCGAGGTTTCAAAGCGTCGGATTGCTTCCAACCCCACAGCTAGAACCGATATGAAGATGACATCTAAAGATGAAAGAGGGCAATGTATGGGCAATTGACAAATAATCCTTTGTGTAACAATTCCTCAATTTGAAACACCCATCCTCCAGTCCGATGGCCTTCCTCCATTTATGATGAACATAGAGCTCCTGCAATACATCCTATTTTCTCAGTAAGACTTTCAAACTAATGATCAAGTCACGCACGCATCTCTCTCAGAATGCTATAGTCGATTCACATTCCTACCAGGCATCCCTTTGAAGGAGTATTGGAATGGCGCACCCATTATGCCGATTGCATGAAATTAGACCGAACGAGATCAGTCTGATTGCACGTAAAACGGCTAACGTCTTTCTTATTCTTGCCCTATTTGCCGCATTTCTCACCCCAATTGAGACAGCCTTCGCTCAGGAAGGTGGACCTGAAGATCCAGTAACAGGTGCAGCAGGCAAGATGTTGCAGATCTTCATCTCCTTAGGGAAGTTATTCATCAATATTGCTTACGGATTCATGTTCCTCATCTTCGCCGTGGGATCCGTCAAATCGGGTCTTGGGGCACAAGCGGCGCAACAGTTTGGTGCCACTGGACGGGTATCACTTGAACTCATGAATCTTGCCAGCGGCGTGGTCATCTTCATCTTCGGCTTGATGACCTTGCCTCTCGTCAACATGATCATCCGGGCTGTCTCAGAGCAATTCGTTGCTGGAGGTGGCTGGGATTTCCACATCGAGATACCCGTTCCGATCCCCGGCGGGGGCGGTTAGGACAAAGGCGGTTGCTCTTGTCGCGCAAGACAAGGATGAGAAAGGGTTGCAGCCTGCTTATGCCAGCTATCCTTACGCTGGTGGCTCTTTCCTTCGTGGGTGCTCGAACAGCGAGCGCACGCGCTTCCCAGCTACCATCCGAGCCTGAACAGCCTTCAATGCAAATCGTCGCCACGCCTACCCCCACACCCGAAACCGATGAGGGGGACGATCAGAAGGCCGATACGGAGGGCAGGAGCGAGACCATCTGGCAGACCATCATCCAGACGATCGTATTCCCCTTTGAAAAGCTGGCAGAGGGCGTACGCAACGCTTTAGCCGAGCTCTTCAGCCGCACGGTTGAGGCTGCCATAGAACCCATGAAGGAGGCGTTGAACATGGCGGTGGCCTGGCTGTACCCGCAAGACATGCTGAAGGACATCCGCTGGAAAGCCTGGGGCGCGATGGCCAAAGTGGCAGCGGCCTTGATGCCCCTGGCGCTCATGATCACCGTGGGATCAGCCATGCGGGAAGGCGTGACCTCCATCACGGGATACGCCAACGCGCGTGAGGCCTTGCTGAACTGGCTGATTGGCGTCGGTGCGGCCGCGGCAAGCTACTTCTTGATCGAAAAGGCCATCGACCTTTCCGGCGCATCTTCGAGCGCGATCCGCGCCTCATTGGGTCAGGTCATCGCTGATGAGTGGAATCTGGGCGAACAACTCCTCGGAAGCATCATCAATCTCTGGGCATTGCATAGCGCTGGACCGTTAATGCAGCTCTTCCTGGGCTTCTTCTCCCTGATCACGATGATCGTCGTGGTAAGCAGCATCATCATGGCCCTATTGGCTCGTGAAGTCATCCTGCTGCTCCTCGTCGCCGTCTCGCCAGTGATTTTCATCATCGGGTCGATGCGGCCACTGCGATGGTTGAGCGGCCTCTGGACGAAGGCTATGGTCGTATCCCTCTTGCTGGGTCCCGTTAACTTCATGCTTCTCGCCATCTTCGCCCTCATCGCAGCCAGGGCGAACGCCTTCAGCAGTGGTCTGGGAGGCGCGATCCTGGGGATGCTGATCGGGATCGGTGTGATTTCGGTGCTGATCGGGCTGAACAGCGTTGTCGGGAAGCTGGTGTACGGCGCAGCCATCGAGATCGCCCAGAAAGCCTGGCGCAGCACGATGGGCGTCCTGCAGCTCGCTGCAGTCGCCGCCGGGTTCGTCGTCGCTCCAGCGGCTGCAGGTCTCCTTGGGAGCGCGGGCGGAGCGGCTGCTGGATCGGTGGCTGCTGGCAGTCCACTTGGCGCAGGATCGGCTGGGGGATTGGCATCTGCAGCCTCGACCCTGGGCGGAACAACGTCTGGGTTAGCCGCAAGCAGCGGTCTATCAACTGCGGCGGGGAGTTTCGGAAAAACGAGGGCGGTCTCCAACCTGACCAGCGCCATTAGCGATGCCATGGCCAGCTCACGAAATCCTCTCGTGCGAGGGTTCGGTCAAGGGATGCGGTTGGGCAATGCCGCAGATGGGCATGGATCGATTCGGGCAAATCGACCGCCTCCCCCAACGGGCGGACCGGTCGATATCGCCCAAGGATTATCCTCTGCCAGCGAAGAACTGGTCAATCGATTCGCTGCGAGCGAAACGACGGCCATGGCAAAGTTCGGCCTTCCGCAAACGCAAGCCAGAGGGCTCGTCGATGAAGGATTGCATGTCAGCAAGAACGCCTTCGCGGCCATGGACAAGCTCGGGATGGATAAAGGAGCGGCGCTCAGGGATCTCGGCTACTACCGCGGCGGAGACATGACCGGAGCCGTGGCCGGGTTCGGGCGCGTAACGGCAGGAAGATGGTCGCTGCGCAACCATTCTCCCTACACTGCGCCACGACCTATTGTCCCCCCCGGTCCTGGCATCGGGGGTCATGATGTTCAGGCCGCACTGGATATCGCGAGCGGTCCCGCTCGAGCGGAGGGCTCAGTTGTCGCCACGCCTTCGATGATCAGCCAGCTGGCGATGACGGTCCATCAGCGCAGGATCCAACAAGGGGAAAGCCTGAGGACGATCGTCGATGAAGGGACGCTGCGCAAGACACAAGGCGAATTGGCTGCCTGGATGCGGGACAGCTACTACAACCTCCCCAACCGGGATCTGGCTGACGACCTGGGGTCCTCCCTGGGGATCGTCCAGGAGGATGCTGGAGGTGAGGATCCTTCTTGATTGACATTCGTAACCTGTTTCAAATACGGAGGGGACGATGGAACCGGGATTGGTACCTGAGGTCATTCTGTATGCTTCGATCAAGGCAGCCTGCGCCCTGCTGCTGGGCGTTCACATCATGCTGAGGGTGAAAGGAAGACGCAGGTAGCATGTTGACCGGCGCTGTTCCACCGCAGATCGAGTCACCCAAGACCTTTATTGGCGTAGGCGCCAGGGAGCTCGTGATCCTATGTGTATGCGGTCTGTTAGGCATCCTCTCGCTGTTCATCCCACTCCATCCTGCGATACGGATCGGAATTGCGGTGCTCATCGCTGGATTGGGGCTGGCCATGGCCTTCGGCCGCGACCAGCGCAGCGGCAAGACGCTCGAAGCCTATCTCCTCGATCTACTACGCTTCTACACTCGCAAACGTTTCAGGCAGAAGGGCACGGAAGAGGAAACTCCCTCCGGTCCGAAAGTGCGGCATGCTCTTCGCGCAGAGGCCCCGGTGGAACCCGAAACCATTTCCGCAGGGATGGCGAGTTCATTCGATGACGCCCGGATCCGGGTGAAGCCGCTCCCTCTCGGACCAGGATTGCTCTTCTCCATTCTCAGCTTTGCCTTCCTGGCGGGTCTGCTGGCCTGGATCTGGCTGGGAGGCTTGGCTGAGATCCAGGCCTGGCTCGGGATCCGTGGTTTCTAGTGGATTTCATACGATCAGGCCTTTGCATCAGAAACGAACGGCGGTTCATCGGATGATTCCTGTTGATTTTGTCAAACGTCTTGGTGCGGAATGAAATTCCTGAACCTGCTGAAGCCAAGAGTCGGCGAAGGACAGGGAGCAGTGTCTTCCGAGAGGCTGCCGGGACATCCGCAGGGTGACACGGCAGTCCTCGTACCCGTCGTCGCGCTCACGGAGGATATGCTCGTCACCCGCGAGGGCGCGTTTGTCATCATGCTCGAGATGCCGCCGCTGGACATTGGTTTCGCCGGGCAGGATTTCGGCCGCTGGACCGAACGCTATCAGATGGCGTTGGACAGGCTGCCTGCCGGCACCGCCTTTCAGATGACGGTGCTTCTTGAGCCTCATGACCCGACGACCGATCTCAAGTACTTCCTGGACCGGGCGAAGGAATGGGAGGACCTCTCCCGCCAGGTAGATCTGCCGCAGCGAAAGCAGACCCAGGCGGGAGCCCTGGCTTATGCCGCACAGGAGATGACGGCTTCCCTGGCGGCATGGTTCGACGATTCGAATCCCATCACCTGGAGGACGATCTTCACGCTCTCGCACCGGCCTGGATTGCAAGGGACCAAATCCCTGCTCTTCTCCCATAATGGAAAGGGCCCAGATGACCTGGAGAGTCTGCTCTCCAAAGCACCTGTCGCACGGGATACCCTTCAGCAGAGACTGGGCATCTTCACCTCAGCCTTCGCGGCCGCCGGAATCCCACTCCGGCTCATGGATCCCGGAGAAATGTGCCAGGCGATCTGGCGCGCACTTCACCCGGCAACGACCCAGGATTCCCCGTTAAGCGCCCAGCAAACGGCGGTTGAACTAGCCTCGGGGTCAGACCCTTTCCGCAAGCCCCCACCCCCGAAAGAAGCCTTTACATCGGGTGTATCGGCGCACAGGTTGGCTTCTCTGCTGGCGCCCGATACGGTCCTCGAACGTGAAAATTGGATCGAGATAGACGGCGTCAAGGTTTCAGGATATGTCGTCCACGACTTTCTGCCGAACCGGCCAGCGATGATCCACCGTCTGGCGAACCTGGAGGGCGGATGGTGCGGGACGATGCACATCGAGGTGGCGGATCCGTCCGTCGTGGCCGGTAGGTTGAGGCAGAGGGAAGTGCAGCTTGCAGCCATGGAGCATGCCAAGACGTCCAGGGGGCTGCTGGCCGACTTTGGGGCGCAGCAGGAGGTGGGAGCCGTCCAGGAGCAGCGCATGAGGATGGAGACCACGGGGCAGACGCCGGTGTTCATCCGCTTTTTTGTCATGCGGACAGCCCCGGACGAGCAGACCCTCGCCAAGCGCAATCGGGACCTCGAAAGCCTGCTGACAACCATCGGAGCGGACGCTTTCCCGGCTCGATACAGCCAGCTCCTGCTCTGGAAGAGCACGCTCCCCGTAGGGGCCCTGGCGTTGAATCAGAAACCGCGCAACATGACGCCGCAGAGCCTGGGCACGTTTTTCTGGCCAAGCCGCAAGCGGTTGATGGAACCGGAGGGGATCTACCTGGGGATCGACGAGAACACCCGGCTGCCCATCCGGGTCGATCCCTTCGGATCCAGGTCGGATAGGACGCCTTCCTATCTCATTCTTGGTCGACCAGGAGCCGGTAAAAGCGTGACCTTGAGAATGCTTCAGGTGTCGGCGCAGCTGGGCGGCGGGAGGGTGCTGGCCGTCGACGTGGAAGGGGAGATGCGGGGCTTCTGCGAGCAATATGGAGGGCGCTACATCGAGGTCGGGTCGGCCTCGGGTGACCGTATCAACGTCCTGGACATCCCGCCGGACAGCGAGGACCCGCTCCTGGCAGGAACGGAACACCTGATTGCATTTTGCGAATCGGTCCGGGGTCAGTCGATTCCGAAAGGGCTCGAATGGAACGCCCTGGCCGAAGCTTACCGGCTGGCGGTCGAGGATAGAGGCTGGATCCGAAGTGAGAAATCCGATCCAATCATGGACTCTTGGAGGCACGAGGACGCCCCGAGATTAGCCGATGTCGTCCGGATCCTGGAAACCAGCCCATCGCCCACCTCCAAGTCCCTGGCCGAGATGCTGCGCCCCTACGTTCAGGGCGTCTACGCCAGCTACTTCAACACGCCGACGACCTTCGACATCACCGAGGAGCAGCTGGTGATCTTCGGACTGCAGCACGTGAACGACCTGTCGGATCAGCTGCGAGTGTATCTATGGCAGGTCATGGGCTTGATCTGGGGGGAGGTCGTTCGGCGGAATGCGGTAGATCCTAAGAGCATCCAGCATGTGATGCTGGACGAGGTCTGGAAGCTCCTGGAAGCTCCCGGAGGCGCGGGGGCGGTCGAGAACATGGCCAGGCGGTTCCGCAAGCGGCGTACGGCCTTATGGCTCGCGACCCAGCAAGTGGGTGAGTTTCTGGACGCACCTGTCGGCAGGCGGATCCTCTCCGTCGTTGGGAACACCCTGCTCATGGAACAGCGACCCGTCGAGGCGAAACGCCTGCAGGCGACGTTCGATTTGAGCGACTACATGGCAGACAGCCTGCAGCGCCTCGGGACCGGGCACGCTGTGCTCGTAACGCCAGAGGGAACCCTGCGCATCTGGATCGCGGTCCCGGACGGCTGGGGAGTCTACTGAGGGGGATATGAAACGGATCTTTCTGCTCGTCCTGGCCCCCATGGTTTGTCTTGGAGGACTCTACTTAAGCTTCATGGCAGCCGGCGCAGCCATCCTGGCGGATTCCATGCCGGTTTGGGCGCAGGACGAGGCCTGGGGATGGATGCTGGGAACCCCTCAACCTACGGACAAAGATCCGGGCTTGCCGGGCGGCACCAGCTTCAGCAGCGGCTTGTATTACTGGGCCTTGGATGGCTACACCGGACCCGCTTCCTTTGCGTGCATGCTGCCCGTCGAAGGTCCGGCGCGCATGAGCAGCTGCTTCGGCGATACGGAAGACAGGGACGGTCACGCCCACACCGGCATCGATTGGGCTACCAATCATGAGGAGGGACGTCAGGTTTGGACGCCCTTCGGTGGAGTGGTGACCTATGCCGGCTGGAACTACTACCTGGGTTGGACGGTGGTTATCGAAAACGACGGCTGGCAGGTGATCCTCGGCCACCTGTGCTGCGGCGCGAAGGGCGAGGGATATGCTGCAACAGGGTCGTCGTCCTTGACTGTGACCGAGGGTGACATTGTGGTCGCAGGTGATCTCATTGGGGAGAGCGGAACGACGGGGAATTCTACGGGTCCACATCTACATTTCGAGGTGCGCCAATGTGATCAGAATGGTCAATGTCAGATCGTGAACCCGAATCTGGTAAGGCTGTCTGGCCAGGAAGGATTATGTGCTTGGGAGAGATTTAGTGATTTACAACCATCGCGATGCCTGAGGTGATTATTGTTTTCTCAAAACAACGTCTGCCGATACTTGAGATCCCGAACCGCTCAGCCAACTCGGTGAAGGAGTAGTAATTGCTTTGGTAGTCTTCGAGGAACCGCTGTCTTTGTTCGCTCACGGTAACACCTTTCCAGGGCATCGGTGCACCTCCTCTCCCCCAAAGTGTTACCGATGTCTTGATAATTTGTGTTACCTATGTCTTGATAAGATTCTGTTACCTATGTCCTGAACTCATTCGGAGTAATCGAGAAAGGCGAATGTGAAAGATGTCCTATGATATTTATGGATCAACAATCAACAAGGCGAGACCACCAAGACCAGCTGGGATTGAAATTGGAGGGAAGAAACCTCCAATTCCTAATACTAGGCCCACAAACCATCGAAGACCGCGTGTTCGCATCGGAGATCCACGAAGGAGAGTATCAAAATAATCTTGTTTTGCATCTATTATCGTATTTGGCCCACCTACCAATAGTGTGGAAATGAAGTTTGATGCAAGTCTCGTTAGAGGCCTCTCATTGGACCCGACGATTGGAATTTCTTCTTCCGCTGCTCCTGCTAATTCCTGGCCGGTTGCAAGACTTACAAGGTCTGTTCCAATACCCTCAATCTTAACTTCAACTGAATACTTAGGATTGACAATTGCATTTCTTTGGAGTTCAAGCTCATCTTGACCATATCCACGAGTGGGTGTACACCTCTCAGAAATCAATGCTTCGCGAATGAGATTCCAATTAATATATCTTCTCCGCGAAATCCAACGATAGAGAACCTTCTCTGCTACAAATCGGAGCTCCGATTCTTGACGGGATTCGGACACATTAGGGAGCTTAGCAATTGGAAGGCCTTCCTTTTGAATAGACAGAAGCTGGAATAGAACAGCTGGAACTCCAAATTTCATATCACCTGATTCAAGCATGCTCGGAAGGAAAGGAAGTGCACTTGGATCTAATACAACCTTATTTGTGAATGATAGATTGTCTTTTATCTGCTGGTACAGCGGGAAAGCGTTAAAGTCAGGAGGAGGATTAAATCCTTCTCTATTTGGTTGCTCGTCATTACCAAATATTTCTTCGGAATCCAGACCTAATATATCCCGTGACATTTTATCCTCCTGAAAATTTATCAGTAGCGGTACAACGGTTTCGAGTTTAGCGGCCAGGGTATTGCCCCGGCGATGACCATACCCCGCCCTATATCCAACAACCCCATATGCAATGCGCGCCGCCTCCCTGGTCCGCTACAGCGAGAGACTGTGTGGAAGGTCGACAAAAAGATTAATGGTGGGTCTATTACTCATAAATAAGCCTGTTTTCCGTGTGCGAACCCGTAAATCAGCCATTTCTCGATTCTTTTCAAGGGTCCTATCCCGTTGCCTCTCGAAAGTTCTGCCTTTTTACATAGTCGGGCGAGAGGTTAGGATGCTGAGAAATATTACTCCTCTCGTTGTGCACGGGATTTAGAATGCCTATTCAATGATTAATCATTGACATATCTCTGACTTCACAGCTCGAAGCGTATCGAGATATATGTCCCAGCTCATTTGCCATTGTTCAAAGTTATAACCAAGATACCTATCCAGCTCATAACCATCTAAATCTATACGAGCAGATACAGCATCCTCTTCCCATCTCATAATGTCAGAAATCTTGTCTTGAGCAGACCATGCATCTTTTAGATTCGCTGGTGGAACGCATTCTCTACCCAAGCCTTCTATAAGTTCATTTATTGCCTCAGCATGAGTGCGAAGACAATGTTTGAACCCTCCACATGAAACTGCGACTTCGGCGATAATGCTTGCCTTTTCGTTCTCTTTGTGGATACAACTTGCCCATTCGCTGTATTCTTCGAATGGAGAGCAGACCGCTGTTGGCCTAGGAGTTGGGGTTGACGAAGCGCATGCCACAAGGAAAGTCATCGATACAAAGAACGAAACAACAATTCGAACGTAACTTAGATTGGAAAATGAGTAGTCAGTAAATATCGGCACCATATTGTTCCTGTCCTTAGAATAATTATCATAGGGAGAAAAGGTATCCTAACAACCTCGAGCTAAGGCGCCGGGGCTACCCTACCTGAAATAGATTTCCAGGTCCGATGGGGATATTTTCTCCACTAGAAACACCCGACCATAAGTGAAGTCGGGTGTTTGCTTCGTTGATATCACCTGGTTCCCCACTCCACCTAGGTAATTTACTATCTCTATCCCATGTGGAACGGTTATTATCTACTCTAATGATACTTGAACACCTAGTATGATTCAACCACTTGTATTTATTCATAGAGGTTTGCTGACCATTCCTGCATTTCCTATGAAGTTACCCTCCTAACGATAACAACACAGACAATTCTATAAATCTAGATTAGACAAAGTAACTTTCTGGTAACGGCAATTACCCGCAACAAGATGCGGAATTGAAAGTCTGGTGGAATTGATAACTTACTTATTGGGTAAGGGGTCCCAATGGACCTGCACAAAGGTGACATCGCGAAAAGAAGCAAGAAATATTATTTATCTTCTTTCCTTCTCCACGTCTTCCAGGGTCATCCCATTTTGGCTTATACTGCGTATGACCTTCGTATCGACGTGGGTCATAGTGGGCTTCCTTGGCGATTTCGCGATTACTCAGGTGAGCCTTCTTCTTTTCCCTCCTCTCGGTAATAAAGTGACACATCCCATCACATGTTGGAAACAGCCTGGGAGCAAGAGGAGATGCGTGACAAGAAAACAGATCTATCCGCCAATTCCTCGGATGGCTCTTGAATACGCTAATGGTTTCCACGCGCGCCTGCATATCAAGAGATCGCCCGATTAGGCACTTCTCATGGAGGGTCACGAGTGACTAGGAAATGAGGACTGCAATCACCTCTTGGTCACTCTTGTCCCAAAATAGAAGCCGATTACCGCTCCTAGAATGGGGCCAAAGGGCGTTGCTATGTCCCGAAAGCCATCCAAAAGTATTTCGCCAATCGATTTCAGTGTAACCGGGTCATTCCTCATCTGCCAGACCAGCATTCCGTAAAGGATAGCAAATCCAATCGAAATGGCAAGGAATCCCACGGCAAGAAGCAGAACGAGGATGAATTTAACCCAATCCTCGGATGGCGCGAACGAGATTTTATCCACCTGCTCGTCGAGACTGGGATCCAGCAATTCTTCAATACGGTGTTTGGTCTTGTTACCATCTCCTTTTTGGCTTGTAGCTGGCACCATCGCTGCCTCCAATTCTCGGCATCCAAATACTCGGAGCCCCGGGAAGGTCAATGCAACTGACCCGCCCAGGGCTCCTTATGCTCCAATACCCTTCGGCGAAACGCTCGTTCATGACTTGTCCTCCTTGTCAAAGTAGAAGTACTTCGATCGGATCTGCGCCCTTTTCTCTCTCGATGAGTATTCGCCCCTCATTCTCGGCAATCTCATGCTCCAGCAAACCCCACTTGATACCACGGCGAATGAGATCTGCGAGTGTTACACCCTCCTTCTCTGCGATGTCCTGAAGTTCTTGATACAGCGCTTCAGGCAAATTCAGCTTGTATTGCACTTTACGAGACATGATATCTCTCCTGTAAGGTATAAAAGCCAGAGTAGGATCTATAGTGGCGGCTATCACTGGTTTCTTAAGACAAATGTCACATAGGTTCATTTTGTATGCCTAGTGTGATCGATTTTGGGTTTTATTAATGGCCATTTCTGGTTGTATTTGCATATATTTGCTGAACCGCTTCCTTTTCTGTGCCTTATTCACACCAGTTGTAAACCTATCAGGGTCCCTTTTTCTACCCGAACGAGGGCGACACTAGCATACAACAGAAACCTTGTCAAGTGCAAGCAGTCCCTTCGTCTTATGTCTCGGGACCGCTACTGCTTCGAAGATAGAAGATGATATCGTACCACCTTCCATCAACAGAGCTTGAACGTACTGTGAGCTCCTCGCACTTTCCTTCCTGAAACTCATCGTGCGTAAAATTTTCAATGATCACTTCAAGTGATGCTAACGCCTCCCTTGAGTGGACCGGTGTCGGTCCGACCCTGAACACCCGAAGATCTCTCAACAGGTTCCAAATGTGCTCGCCTATCTTGTCGTCATTCATGAATCTCATGATCATATTGGCAATTACCCCCACGGATAGATAGAGCTATGCTCGCCTTTAAACCGACTCAGAAAGCGAGGAAAGAAACCATATGAGCGGGCGCCGTAGACAAACAATTACTGGCAACTACCACTGGTTTGCAGATCAATAACAACCATCTTCATCAATGCTATATCGAAGCCCCTCATCGAACAAGTGAAAACTATCAGCTAGGAATACCGGTTGTCTTTCGATGGACCAGTCTGTAAGGGCCATTATTGGCATTAGAATTTGATGACCCTTCCCATCATGTGGAGAGTGCAGGAAGATCAGGGGCGAGGGGGAGAGAGGGCCAAACAACTTTGGCCTGTTTCTTTTCGTGCTGATCCTGGTGGCACTCGGCTCCATGGCTGCATGCGGGCCGGTAACGACGGGCTTTCCGGCCATTGTGAGCGAAGCCATCGCGACTACCTCACAGATCGAGCTGCCACTAAACACTGTTCCTGCCCTACCCGAGGGCGAAGTAATGACCCAATTGACGACCGCCACGGCCGGGCCTCAACCCAGGTGGCCGCCCAAGTGCCGGGGGAAGACTGGCATGCCCGATTTCCCGATCCCACCCTGGGCGATGCCATTCTCGATCATCAGAACCAGAATGCCTATCGACTTGAATTGCGAGGTGAATCGATGCGAAATGCCCGCTTATTATTGCTTACAGGGATCGACTAAGTGACCTGCCCCCGAAAAACTGATCCAGATGTAAAGTTGTGATCAGACATGGGACAAGGGTCAAATGCCACGAAGAAAATATACCCCCGAACAGATCATCAGCAAACTCCGTAAAGCCGAGGTCCGCTCAGCCAGGGTCAAACCGTGGGTCAAGCCTGCAAATCCCTGGGCGTGTGCGATCAGGCCTATCAACGGTGGCGAAAATAATTTGGTGGGATGCGAACCTCGCAGGTCCACAGGCTCAAGGAACTCGAGCGAGAAAACGCCCGGTTGAAGAAGCTGGTAGCCGATCTCTCGTTGGACAATGCAATTCTGAAGGAAGCCATCTCGGGAAACCCTGGACTGCGGCCTGGGCAGGCTGATCAGATCGGCCAGGAGACGCAGGGCTGTCGAGCGCGTTCAGCAGACCCTGGGCGTCTCCGAACGCCGGGCGTGCAGGGTTCTTGCTCAGCCTCGATCCACGCAGCGCTGTTCAAGTTTTCGAACCGGAGATGAGGCTGTACTCACCGAACACATTGTTGGGTTGGCGAGCCAGTATGGCCGCTATGGTTATCGCAGGATCACAGCGCTGCTCAGAAACCAGGGGTGGAGAGTGAACCACAAGCGTGTTGAGCGGATATGGCGGAAAGAGGGCTTTTTAAAGTGCCTGCTAAACAGCCTAAACGCTCCAGGCTCTGGTTGAACGATGGCTCCTGCCTGCGGCTGCGCCCACAGTACCCGAACCATGTGTGGAGCTATAATTTCGTGCAGGAGCGAACGCAGAATGGCCGGGCATTCCGGATCCTGAACATCATCGATGAGTATTCGCGTGAATGCCTGGCGTCGGTGGTGGCCAGGAATATCCGGCATGGAGATGTACAGGATTGTCTGATAGATTTATTCTGTCAACGGGGTGTCCCGGCTCACCTGCGGTCGGATAATGGACCCGAGTTCACGGCAAGAAGTATACGGGAGTGGCTGAGCCATCTCGGTGTTAGGACATTGTTCATCGAGCCAGGGAGCCCCTGGGAAAATGGCTTTGTTGAATCATTCAATGGGAGAATGCGGAACGAGCTGCTCGATCGGGAGATCTTCTATACCGTGAATGAAGCCAGGCACTTGATTGAGATGTGGCGGTGGGAATACCCCGTGCCGGGACGGTGCAATCACGTCAGGCCGCACAGTTCGTTGGGCTACAAGCCCCCAGCGCCATCAGCGTGGATCGCCGTTGGACAACCGCTGCAGCCGGTGAGTCTAACTTAAGAAGTGGATCATTAAGTAGGGGCATGTCACGAGCCAAACGTCCAAAACGACTTCCCACGGTTCTCGCAAGGTCGGAGGTCCAGTACCTTATAGGCGGCATGTGTGGAAAGTACAGGCTGATGACCAGACTGCTCCACGGCAGCGGCCTGCGCCTTATGGAGTGCATTCGTTTGCGTGTCAAAGATATTGATTTCGGACAACACCAGATCATCATTCATGATGGGAAAGGTCTCAAAGATCGCATCACATTATTGCCTGATACTGTTGAACAAGAACTGCACCGCCATTTTCGTCATATAAGCTGCTCTATGAAGATGATATTGCCAACAGTTTTGGCGGAGTTTCACTACCCTACGCACTGGCCGTCAAATATCCCAGTGCGCAATTTGAGTGGGAATGGCAGTACGTTTTCCCATCCAAGAACATCAAAAAAGATCCGCGCTCCGGCGAACTAAAACGCCACCATACCGATCCCAGCGGTATGCAAAATGACGTACGACGAGCCGCCAAATCTACCCAAATTAACAAGCACATAACTCCCCATGCTTTGAGACATAGTTTTGCGACGTATCTGCTCGAAGGCGGTTATCAGCGAAGCGATCCAGCGGACGACATACGGACTGTGCAAGATCTGCTCGGGCATAAATACGTGACCACCACAATGATCTACACCCATGTACTTAACCGCGGCGGATTGGCTGTACGCAGCCCACTTGATTTCACGTCAGAAACCACTTAGTCCCTTGAGGAGCTATTTGTTAGTAGCGTTCTCCGTAATGGGGTTTGTCCTTGCTCCTGCTGCATTTCTCTACCCGTCTGCGCATCAAGCAGCAGAATCCTGTTTTCCTTCTTGAATGGATTGGTGAAGCTCTCCTTCTCCCTACTGATTGTCTAACGTCGACATCACGATATCGTCACGCACAAGCCAGATCAATCCCTATAGAGTATGTATGAGGTCGGGGGATGGTTGAGTAGAGCAGGTGAAGAAGACGACACATGAACAGAGCCGATATGAGCTCCTCCATTCTGTCGTCGTTCAAGTACCTGGTTTGAGGCTCATGATGCACAGCACTCGAGAACTTACCGATTTCAAATCAGCCGGCACCAACCAGCTGCATGCCGAAACCTGCGTCACCAATGGCACTCCACAATGACAAATTTGGAGGTTCATGGAGTATGTTACTCAAAGAAAATATTTCGATCGAAGAGAAAACTCAATCCAGATTATTGAATGCTCAAGATGTTGCAGCAGCGCTCAATATGGGTCTCTCAACAGTTTACCAGCTGGTGGAAAGAGGTGAACTCCCCAGCATCCGAATAGGTCGCTCCGTCCGAATTCGACTTCAAGATCTGGAGAAGTTCATCGAGTCGAAGGCGCAGAGGCAGGCAACCAATGAATAGTGCGATCCCATGCAGGATCCCATGCTTGGTCTCGAATGTTATGCCCGACTTGTCCAATATCTCTGGATTACCATGTTCATTGGCTATTGATACAATGATACGAACGGCGCGCACCTTAACAATCGAATGGACAAGAGTTACAGAGTCGCCTTTCCTTGAAACTCAATAGAAAAGGAGTAAAGGAAATGGCGAAAAGACGAAGTAACCACGAGGGATCTATTTACCGGCGGAGAAATGGTACATGGCGAGCACAGGTCACCCTAGATGGTCAAAGGCTAAACTACAGTGCAAGGACACAGCGCGAATGTCAAGGATGGCTCAAAAAGACCATTGGACGGATTGATAATGGTATGACCTACGCCAGCACAAAGACAACTCTCGAAGAGTACATGTCAAGCTGGCTCAAAAGCTCAAAGTCATCCCTTCGGGAAACGACCTGGTCACACTACAACGGTGTGACTCAAAGATACATTCTCCCCGAATTAGGTCAGATTAAATTGATTGAACTCAGGGGGGATCAGATACAGACTTTATATGACCATCTGGTCGACGAAGGAATTGGAATCCCTACTGTGATCAAGGTTCACAACGTATTACAGAGCGCTTTATCTCTTGCTGTCAAAGCTGGCAAGATTGGAAGCAATCCAGTCCTAGCCACTCGACCTCCGAGAGCTACCTCCAGAGAAATGTCCGTTTTAGATGAGAGTCAGCTCAACAGCCTGCTTGTAGCATCTAAAGGACACAGGCTGGAAGCCCTCTACCATCTAGCAGTTACGACCGGTATGCGCCAGATGGAACTTCTTGGATTAAAGTGGACCGATCTTGATTGGGATAAGCAGACCCTTAAAGTCGAACGCCAGCTTGTGAGATCTAGCGTAAAAGGTATTCGATTTATTCCCCCGAAGACCAAATCCGGCAGAAGGACTCTATCTCTTGGTAGTAAATCGATAAGTGCTCTGAGAGATCATTACAATCGCCAGCAAATTGAAAAACCTGCTGCAGGAGAGAGCTGGGATGAGAACGGATTGATTTTTACCAACACCTTAGGAAAGCCAATCGATCCGCGCAACCTACTGAGAGACTTCAAGAAATTGCTCAAAGTTGCGGGTTTGCCAGAAATCCGTTTTCATGACCTCCGACACACTTCCGCCACCTTAATGCTCAATCAAGGTATTCCAACAATGGTGGTATCGAGAAGGTTGGGTCACGCACGACCTTCCATTACACTAAATATCTATGGGCATCTCATTCCCAGTATGGATGTTATGGCTGCAGATAAGCTTGATGAGCTAGTGACACCCATCGAACTGCACCAAATTGCACCAGAAACGAGCCCCCGAATCAACATAGAAGCGTGACACCCCCATCTGTAGGCTCTATTTAAGAGAAACCCCCATATCTGGGGGTCAATCAGTGGGCGGAACAGGACTCGAACCTGCGACCTCTTCTGTGTAAGAGAAGCGCTCTAACCAACTGAGCTATCCGCCCGTAGGTCGATTATAGCTTCCCCACAGAATGCGGTCAACGCGGCCCATGAAGACTGCAGAAGGATCCTGCCTGCGGACCGGTGGTGTGCTATAGTCTCAACCTGAAACGGACGAATCCATTTTGGTGAGG